>ENA-OPUE01001364-OPUE01001364.1-human-gut-metagenome-genome-assembly--contig:-NODE-1364-length-15108-cov-4.854846_pt1 | contig 15108 bp, 10 predicted proteins | sample MGYA00241466_ERZ501924 | MGnify/ENA primary metagenome ERZ501924 (study PRJEB25962, sample SAMEA2042223) | human gut metagenome | biome: human gut; feature: human-associated habitat; material: faeces...
AAGCTCCTATATAGTAGTTTATTAAAAACATACTATATAGGAGCTTTATTGTCAAGAGTTTATATGTCTTAATAGGTAAATTCCGTTTTTTTCAATTCTCCAAACTGGAAGTTGTTACTCAATCAAATTCCGTAATGAATAATCCATTTATTTTTGTCCAATGCCTTTTTTAACAGTTTTTTTAATTCGCACAATTCAGGAATATCAGCAATGCTATCAATAAACGCCTTTAATGAACAGGGCGGAACAAGTGTAACACCACAATATGCAAGCCCTTTGCCTTTAACAGAAAGTGTATGCCAATAGAAGTCAATGGATGAAAGTCTTTCAACAACACCTTCTAAATATTTATTATCAACAGAAATGCATTCGTATTTCCACGGTTCATATTCGTCATATCGCTCGCTCTGCCGAGGAGTATTCATCATAATTCCAAACTCATGTTTTGCCATATACCATCACTTCCGCAACTTCCGATTTGAAGGGCAGTCGCCCAATCACTTATTTACTCTATTATAACAAACCGCCCCGAAAAAGTCAATCGCTTGCGGGGCTGAATCCAGAAAGGAGTGTTCTTTATGAACAACAACCAGCTTGCGGAAGTCGCAAAGATCCTCGGTGTCTCCGAGGACAGCATTTCCGCTATGAACGATGAGATCAAAAACAGTATGACGGCAGTTTTTGAAACTGTTGCTATCAGAAATGACGAGGACAAAAAGATAGTCTTTGAAGCACTGGACGATCTGTGGCAGAAAGGCTCGGTATATATCGGGCTTGATGAGGTTGCAAAATCAACTGGCATTTTGCTTGTGACACTCCGCAGCCTTGATTACGATACGCAGCAGACTATCGTTTATGAGTACATGATGGACAGCTCGCAAACAGAGCGTTTCTATGACCTTGTGAACAAGGCACTTGCAGTTTCAGAGCTTGGCAATGTTGCAAAGCTGATCGGTGTTCCTGTGCGTGAGCTGAGGCCGCTCCCTCGCCGTATTCAGGAGAATATCTGCGGTGCGTACACAATGGAGTACGATGCCGACAGCACAAACACCGACCTGATCGACCACATCAGGGAGATGATCGCTCCGTGACAGATTTCCCTTACATCTGCGGTGAGGATATTTCCGCTATCAACAACAAGGAGTTTATCCGTATCGAAACGGATAAGGCGCAGGCTATCGTTATCGCCCTCGATAAAAGTGATATTCCTTATTCTGCCCGATTCAGAGATACCGAAATGGTGCTGACCTTTGACGGTAGCTATAGGGAACAGGTCGAAAGTATTATCACAAAGGCCATGTCGGGCGATTATGAAGCATTGCTCTGTGAGCTGCAAGTCTACGGAGTGCCGGACGGCTACTATCGGCTGTTGGGCGAGGTTGCGGAATTGATGAACACAACTATCGGAACATTGCAGGCTCGTCCCGATGAAATTCAGCTTGCACTTTGCAAAACATATACGGACTTTTGGCTCTGCGATGATGCCTCGATTCAGCGAGAGCTTGACCGTGTGATCTCTGTAAACGGCAGAACGGTGTCGGATATTCAGGAGCATGAAAAAATCAAGACTCAGAAGAAAGCTCCGACAGCACCCACACAGGATTCGGCTGAAAAAGTTCGCACATTTGCGGAGCTTTTCGAGAACTATCAGCGCCGAAATGCCAATGACTATTTTACAAGAGAAGCCCACAAACACTTAGCTGAGATCGCTCGGCGCAGACAGAGTACTGAACAGGAGCGTACCATTCAGACCGAAGAATTAGAAAGGAAGAATAGACCATGAAGAAGATCATTGTAATCGGAAGTGCCGTTGTTACAGCTGTGACCGCAGCGGTTATCATCATCGTGAAGCACACAAAGTGAGGTAGCCTATGCCAGTACAGGATAATGACGATAAGAGAACCGCCGACCAGCCTGCGGTCGATGCGGAAGAACTGAGAAGAAAACAGGCTCAGTCTCGGGAACAGCAGCAGGACGAAACCAGCGTTCAGAAGTCGGGAAAACTTCTTCCTCTGCTGAACGCAAAGGCAGAACATCATCAGAGCCGTATCGACTCTCTTGATGAAAAAATCGCCAATCAGACAGATAAGATCGACCGCAACAAAGCGAAGATCGAAGCTCTTTCCGCAAAGGCTGATAAGCTCGAAGATACCAACCGTATGCTGAAAGCTACGATCGGCAATTTGCCGGGTATCGGTGCTGTTATTGCCCTTAACGAGAAGCGTATTCAGGCTATCCGTGAGGAGAAGATTTCTGAGCGACAGCAGAAGATCGACCAGGGTTGGAAGAAGATCGACAAATTTACAGTAAAGCGTGACCGTATCGAACACAAGCTGAATCGTGTGATCGCTCTCAATGACACGATCAAGAGCTTTTCTATCGGCTTTAACAAGGAACGCCGTGAAGCTTTTGCCGATGCAATGACAAGGTTGAATGGTGCAACTGTTGATTGCCTGAGCGATAAAAAAGCAACACTTGAAGCGAAAAAGCAGAAAATCCTTGATACTTACAATGATCCTGCAACAAGTGTTGTTGACAAATATAATCTCTCCGAACAGCTCAAAGATGTGAATGAGCGTATTTCAGCACTTGATGATAAGATCATGAAACTTGCCCGTCCTGAAACACACTATGAGGAGCAGGTCAATGATCAGCTCGATGCTTCTATGAAGCTGACCGGAGATAAGCTCGGTGAAATGGTTCAGAAAGGCAATATTGATATGCCGACACTTGCTGAGAGTGCTGTTCAGGCGGCACAGAAGGTCGAAACGCTTGACCGTACTAAGGTCGCTGAACTTGCAGATCAGTTGAATATTCAACCCCTTGCCAATGTGGAGATGCAGCTTGAAGATGATTACAACATGATCGACGGTATCATCAACAACGGCTCTAAGGAGGACATTGACAAGGCAAAGGCAGAGCTTGCGGAAGGTATCAAGTCTATGGAGAGCCTTGCAGAAAATCCATTTGTTCCGCAGGAAATGAGAGATAATGCAGTTGAGGAGCTTGCAAAAATGAAAAGTCAGCTTGAGCTTCTCAATATGCACGATGAAGTCGAGGTAGATAGCTGGCTGTCGGATATGCTTGATAAAGGTGATGCTGTTTTGACTGATGACGGCGGTTTCAAGGTGAACCCTGATTATTACAAGGAATTGTCTCGAAATGACCGTCATGTGGAGACTATGACGGAAATTCAGGCTGTTGAGGTCATGTCGGCTCTTATATCGGCAGGCGTACAATTTTCCGCTGCTACGAAGGGTGAGGATAAGGTCGGAATTACCGTTTCAAAGAATGATGTGTCAACTCTGAATGATGTGATGTATGCTTCTATCGGAAAGATCGCACATACTGATGCCGCAAAGGAGAACGGTGGTAAGGGTGAAAAGGGCAAGTATGAGACCATCAACCCTGAATACTACGCTTCACTCGGCAAGGACGATAAGCACACCCGTGTTGAGTCGATCGACACGGCACGAAATATCGTGGCAGAACTGCAAAAGGCGAACATTCCGTATTCTGCGGTAGTCCGCAAGAATGACACGGTGGCGGTCACAGTTTCTAAGGCAAATGCCGAAGCCTACAAGCAGATCGAGAGTGCTGTCAAGGGCGAAAGAGCCGTGGAGTATGTCAACCCCGACTATTTTAAGACACTCCCGAAGCAGGAGCGTTTCACCCAGCGTATGGGTGAGGGGCAGGCTCGGAAGAAATCGGCAGAACTGACATCTAAGGGCGTGGAACATTCCGCTGTGTTCAGCGGTGAGAAGTCTGCGGTCACGGTCGCAAAAAAGGATTCCCAAAAAGCTTTCTTTTCCCGTGGCAAAATGCAGAGAGATGCCCAGCGTATCAGCGGCCGAGGTCAGCAGAAACCTCAGCAGACACCCAAAAAGAGAAATGATCAGGGGCTGGAATAACAGATGAGAATTACTGATGAGCAGAAAGAAAGGGCGAACCTCGTCAATCTTCCTCAGTTCCTCATGTCTCACGGCTTTGACCTGAAAAAGGTCGGCAAAGAGTATGTGTGGAAGGAACATGACAGCCTGCATATCAAGGATAACGGTCCGGGAGAACGTGGTCAATGGTTCAGGTTCAGCGAAAATAGGGGCGGCGATAATATCGGCTTACTCCGAGAATATATGGATATGTCCTTTCTTGATGCCGTCGAAGCTCTGACCGGAGAACACATTGACCGCACCTATACTCCGTCCCGCACATACGAATCGAAACCTGTTCAGCAAACGGCAAGAGAGCTTTCCCTTGCTGAAGCTGATAATTGCAGGCGTGTGTTTGCGTATCTGTGCAAGACCAGAGGGCTTGACTATGATATGCTTTCCGCACTTGTGAAGAAAGGCATTATCTCTCAGGAAGAAAAGACAGGCAATGTACTTTTCAAGTATTATGACGATCGGGGCAAAGGCATCGGTGCGGAAAAGGTCGGTACATCAACGGAGCATAAATTCAAAGGCATTGCAACAGGCTCGGCTGGCGGTCACGGATTTGAGGTAGTACACGGCACTGGCGAAAAGGCCTTTTTCTTTGAGTCGGCAATAGATATGCTTTCCTATCTGCAAATGCACAGCAAAGAACTTGATAATTGCAGGCTTGTTTCCATGATGGGCGTGAAGCCGAGTATCGTCCTTGATACGATGCTTCGTCATAATATCGCTCCTGAGAATGTATTTTTATGCTCCGATAACGATACGGCAGGCAACGAATTTGCTCGGCGTTTGCAGGAGCAGTATCCCGATATGAAGCGTATCATCACGCCCGATACATATAAAGACTGGAACGATATGCTCAGGGATATTCCAAAACAGATAGAAGTAGAACAAGAGACTAAGACAAAGGAGGTCAACAGCGTGGCTGACCTTATGACATATGGCAACAAAATGTGGAATAATGCGACAGACAACAGAGATAAGTCGCTGATATCAATGCAGCTTGCGGATTTTCAGCGTGTGCAGGAAATGCTTGAAAAATCGGGTATCAATTATTATGCCTACGAAATGAACAGTACTGTCCGTATGGCGGTGAATGATAAGGATACCGATTGGCTGAGAAAAATCTTTGGCAATATGAACGTTACAAAGTCCAACAGACCGTATTCTCCACCTGAGAAAAACATCATCGGCAATACAGAATATCGTTACATTCCGCAAAAGGAATATGTGACGGCTGACCGTGATCTTGTGCTGAAAATGGCTGATATTATGGCTCGGAGAGGTATGCAGTTTTCGGGCAGAATCTATCCGTCCGGTAAAGGAACGCTGACGGTAAGTCACGCTGACTTCGTTGCTGTCCGCAATATCAAGGACGAAGTGATCAGTATGCGTAAGCAGTTTGCAAGTCCTGATAAGGCACAGGAAGTCGGCAACCGTGATTACTGTGCAAACCGTGATACTCGCTATTATATGAGCAAGCTCACACCTGAGCAGTTCAAGGAAGTCAAGCCGTTTTTGGAGACAAGTGTGAGCTATCATGCAGTTTCCCGTGAAGGCAAGGTCGCATTTGCAGTCGATAAGGAGAACGCTCCTGCTTTTCATAGAGCATTGGAGAACGCTGTCCGTGAGGTCGGTATGCTCCGAAATATGGCTGACCTCGGTCTGACTATGGAGCAGAATGTGGCACTTTCTCCCGTGGTGCATCGTCTTGCGGTGGAAGATGTAAAGCTCAATCTCGCTGACTTTTTCGATAATCGATACGATGAAGCACAGTTCGGTGAAATGCTCTCTCTTGTTGATGCGTATCTGTCACAAGCTCCGGCTGAACGTTATGGCGAACACTCCAAACTGAATGATATGCTTGAAGCCAAGTCAAGTTTTGACCGCAGTATTGAGCTTTCTGACTTCTTTTCTCAGCACGATTTCTCCGATGAACAGAGGGCGGCTATTACTGCTATGTTTGTTGGTGATGTGACGAAAGGACAGATCGACAGCATTGACGAAACATTCACGGCGGAGGATATTCAGGCATATGATGAGATCCTGCACAATGCTTTGCAGGAGTCCGATGTTGCAGACTTTCTGACTGCTCACAAGCAGGCGGTCACTGACCGTGAGAACGCAAGCAAAGTTCCCACTGAGGAAGAAGTGCTGTTTCAACAGGCTGACCTTGCAAAATTCCTTGCGGAGCGTACTCTGTCAAGCGACGAATGGGAAGATATGGCGTATCCTCTGTTTAGTAGCGGTTATCTTGATAAACACAAGCCCAGCGACAAGGCGACTTTCGGATATAACCTGAGTGAGTCTGCACTCTATGACCTTGCCCAGCGTTTTCATGACGGTGAGGATATTCGCCGTGAGCTTGCGCTCGGACTGTTAGGGGGCGGCACAACCGCAGATATTGAGTTTATCTTTGAACAAGGTGAGATCTCAAACCGTACTTATAATTATGCTGAAAACCTCCGTCACGCTCTCCATACAGAAAAGACTGAGGACGGATATCATTGCAGTTTCAGCGGTATGGAGCGTTTTGTTTCTTTTGAGGAGATCGGACAGGCTTTCATTGACCGTATCCACGAGGAATTTGATGACTTGGCATATTGGGCTGTTCTGGATTATATCAAAGATGGTATTCCCGATATATCCGATGATACCGTAAAGGAACTTATCACTGCATTTGACGGTGCAGCACTCCACGGCTGGGAGAACGGCGACAATCAGCCTAAGCTCAACCGTATTAAGAAAGCCCTGTTTGATGTTCTCGGTGATGAGGAGCAGACAGAAAAGGCGTTTGCTTGCATTGCAAAGCACAAGTATAACGTAACCTTTGAGCCTGAACAGCCCGAAAAGCAGCCTGACAGCCTTACATTCCATTTCGGAAAGGGTGACGGTGATGAATGGGTCAGCGAAAGCGACATCGTTCACGATTTTGCTCTTGCACACCCTGATTGCAGTTTTGCCCTTGGAAATGCTGTCCTCGAATACCTCGATGAAAAACAGCATTCGGAACGTAATATCCCCGATCTGAAAGCTGGCTGGTATAAAAAAACAGACTTCACGATCACTGCTATCATAGGCGGTGAGGAGTTCAGCTATGAGGGCCGCTTTGATATTGGTGACGGAAAAGGTACGGGCGGTGGTTCGCTGATCGACCATATCCGTGCCCACAATGAGGGTATTCTCGGTTATACGCAGCACCCGTTCAATCAGCCGGAGTATCAGGAAAGAGCGAAGCACACACTTGATGTGTTTGTCCCTTTTCTTGAAGCCCATTCTGAGCTTACGGCTGAGGAACAGCGTATTTTCGATGATTTCAAGGAACAGCACCTGATTCGTGGTTATGATGATATTACTGTCGCTGAGGAAAAGCTCCAAACTCTGCAACAGATCGTAGACAAATTTTTCGGCACTGACTGCGAATCGGCGGAGACAGAGAACGGCACTTGGAAATTGGCTATCGCTGAGGGTGATAAGGTTGGAGAGCTTTTTTATGGCGGAGACCCCGTTTGCGGTATCTATAACCGTGGTGATAAAATGGAGATCGAGCCGTATCGTGAGTTGTCCACTTTTCCGAAGCTCCTGCAAACGGCGATGCTCGAACATAATCCTGATAAGCCTGTGGAGATCATGGACTTCCAGCGTACTTTTGAAACTCCGCTTGATAAGGCAAAATGGCTTATCAATGATTTTTGCGAAGCGGAATACCGTGAAGGTGCTGATTTTGATGATCTGCACAATGTCGGTCTTGCGTTTACCACGCTGACCGATGATGAGCTGCCCATTCAGGTGACGGCTGACCTTGTGGACTTCAAGATCACTCACGAATTTGACGGTGAAGTGTTCGATACGGAGCAGTTTGACAGCATTGAGGATATGATTGAAAACGGTCTGACAGAACTTGATTTTTCTGACCTTGTTTCTGTTCCCGATGAGGTTATAGACAGGCATACAAGCAAGGCCGAGCAGGCGGTAGAGCTTATGAGCGATGCTTCTGCGGTAGAGACTCCTGCCCAGGATACTGCGGACATTGATAAGCCTCTTTTTACCGATGAAACAGTCATTGACGAAATTCAACGAAATGAGCAAGATGATGTGCCGTTTTGGGAGAAGAACGATATTGAGGGCGAACAGCTTTCTTTATTTGGCGATGCCGAACCGCTGACTGCTTCAAAGTCTGTATCACAAAAGCCGAAGTCGGAATTTGCAAAAGGTCCGGTAGTTGACAGTGTTCAGGTCTATGAAGCTCTCGCAGCAGAAATTGACCGTGGTACAGGATTCGTTCACGGTAAGCTCCGTGTGCAGGACTTCTATGAGGAACAGCACCCGACTGTACAACAGTTGGCTGATTTTTTGAAAAAGGAGTACGGCACGGGCGGTCATAGCGGTGAGGGCAAGATCTCACTCGTTGACTACAATTCTCAGGGTATTACATTCAGCTTTGAAAATGGCGAGAAGTTCCGTCATTCGTGGTACAATGTCGCAACAATGACAGAATCACGGCTCAGGGACGACACCTACCTTTCTGCTGAACAGAAAGCTGAGAGGGCTGCACTCAAAGCAGAGCAACCTTCTGAGGAGCATACCTCACACAATACTGTGGAAGTTGGTGACCGATTTCGTCACAAGATTACTGGCAAGGTTTCTGAGGTTGTATCGCTGACAGGTGCGTTGCCGTTCTATACGGACGATTGCACTGTCTCAAGAGAAAGCGGCGGCTTTGCTATTACGGAGAATATCTCCTATGATAAGCTACTGAACAGCGGAATGTATGAGTATGTCGGCAGGACTGAACCCGAAAGAGAGCAGCCTGCACCTGTTGCTGATGTTACACCCGAAACAGAAAAGCCCGATATTCCCGATGTAAAGAACCTTTCTCAGCTCAAAAAGGCTATCAAGCCGGGAATGATGTTTGAGATTACAGACCACCTCCGTCCCGAAAGTATCGGAGAGTGCCGTATCGTGACAGGTATCAGCACCGTTGATTTTACTTCCCGTAAGCTCGATGAAAACGGAGAGCCTACGGGCAAAGATATTCACGTGGAGTTTGACCGTGCAAAGAACTGGACTTTTGACGGCGGCGAGCTGACTTCTCGGCTCGACAACGGCGATATGCTGATGAGCTTTCATTTCATTGACGGCTTGGAGCGTACCAAAGAGCCGGAGCGTGAGACTATTACAGCAGAGGTTGTCAGTTCTGATGAACCTGTTGCAGAAGAAAGCACCACGCCTGCACCAACTCCCGATAAGGGCGATAACTTCACGATCACCGATGATAACCTCGGTGACGGCGGTGCTAAGACAAAGTTCAGGGCGAATGTCGATGCGATCAAGACACTGAAAACGCTTGAAGCGGAAAAGCGTCCCGCAACGGCTGAGGAAAAAGAAATCTTGTCGAAATATGTAGGATGGGGTGCTTTGGCTAAGGCTTTTGATAAGAACGATGAGAAGTGGGTCACAGAGTATAAGGAGCTTTCCGAGTTGCTGACTCCGCAGGAATATGCTCAGGCACGTTCAACGGTAAATGATGCGTTTTACACTAGCCCGACAGTTATCGACGGAATTTTTGAAGCTCTCGGCAATTTTGGCTTTGACGGCGGCAACATATTAGAGCCAGCAATGGGTATTGGAAACTTTTTCGGACGTATGCCTGAAGCTATGCAAGCTAATTCTCAGCTCTACGGCGTAGAGATCGACTCGTTGTCGGGCAGAATCGCTCATGCACTCTATCCCGATGCAGATATTTCGATTCAGGGCTTTGAAAAGAACCATTTTCAAAATGGCAGCTTTGATGTGGCTGTCGGTAATGTTCCGTTCGGTGAGCTTGGTTTCCGTGAGGAGAACCCCATAAAAGTACACCCAAATATTATTTACTCCACATTCTGCGGAAGCAGAATGTTTCTTTTCTCCGTAAGCCCTTTGTCAAGGAACTTGTAAAAGATGTGAATCTGCCTGTCCTCGTCCTTGCTTTCGGGACGATCACCAATCACGATGTACTCGATAAGCTCCAAACAAGTCTCACGGGTAAGCTCCTGAATATCGACATACTTCTTGATATTTTCAATGTATCTGTCAATATCCTTTTCAGCCTGTTCAGCGGTTTCGCACTTTTCTTTCAGTACAGCGACTTTCTCTCTCAGCATCTTCTGCTCATCAAGATACTGATTCAGCATTTTCACGCAGAGTTCTTCGGGTACAGTACCGAGGAGCTTTTCTTCATAGGTCTTACTGATAAGCGTTTCGAGCTGTGCAAGCCTTTTCTCACCCTCATGGAGTTCCTTGCTGTTATGCTGGCTCTCCGCATCGGCAGTAGCCTGTCTGCGTTTTCTAACGGCTTCACGGAGTGCGTCCTCGTCCTCAACGGCAAGTCGTGCCTTTGCTCTAATATCGTCAACAACAATCTGTGAAATTACTCTTTCCAAAATGGAATGAGGAGTGCAGCCGTCCATTCCGCTTCTAACATAAGTACCACAGCGATAGCTGACAGTCTCATATGTTCCACGCTTCTTAGAGGTGTGCATGGTTCTGTTCATTTTCATCTTGTAACCGCAGTCTGGGCAGTACATAAATCCTGACAGCGGAAGAATCACGCCTTCTTTTGTTGTCTTGCCGATACTCACCGATGCGTCAACCTCTCTAACCTTGTCCCACAGCTCTCTTGAAATGATAGGTTCATGATTATTTTCAATCACTATCCATTCCGACCTGTCCTTGCGTATCTGCTTGTGATTTTTGTAGGATACCGTTGTCACTCTCTGCTGTGCGAGATTTCCGATATAAATCTCATTGTTAAGAATGCCACGCACCATACAATCATTCCACAGATGTGAAGTCACAAGGGGATTATCTTTGCCTTTAAGCTGATAACGATGATCCGAGGGAGTTGCGATGCCGTCCTTGTTAAGCTGTATAGCGATCTGCTTCGGACTTAACCCTCTTGCCCTCTGCTCAAATATACGTCTTACGATAACGGCGGCATCTTCATCAATCAAGGGCGTATGCTTTTCATCATCTGCCTTGATGTAACCATAAGAAGCTGAAGCCGCCAGATACTTGCCCTGCCGAGAATTTGCTGCCATGACACTGCGTACCTTCTTTGACGTGTTGGCGGCGTGCCATTCGTTGAATAAATTCATCACAGGCATAAGATCCATTGCCGAACTGTTTCTGTCAAGCGTGTCTACATTGTCGCTCAGGGCGATGAAGCGGATATTGAATGAAGGAAAAATGTAATCTATATACTGACCGACCTCGATATAATTTCTTCCGAAACGTGAAAGGTCTTTACAGAGGATAAGATTTATCTTTCCCGACTTTGCATCATCAAGAATCTGCTTGATACCTGGTCTATCGAAACTTGTTCCCGAATAGCCATCGTCCTCGCATATCTCGATAAGATTCCACCCCTCCTGCTTGCTGACATATTCCGTCAGCATCTTCTTCTGATTTTCAATCGAAAGGGATTCGCCCGCACGTTCGTCCTCCTGCGACAAACGCACATAGATCCCGACATTGTAAGTAGTTTGCTTTGCCATAATAACTCCTTTCCAATCAAAGCAAACCATATTCGATGATACAACTATTATAGCGCAGAAAACCGAATATGGCAAGTCTTTTTTCAAAACTTTTTAGTTCTTTTCGGTTTTCTGAAACGCTCTTTTGAAAGCAAGTTCATAAAGCACCTTATCAAGGTCTTTTTCACCCACGAAATGACTTGTCACAGCATAACGCTGACCGTCCACTTCGTACACGGCTTTGCTGGTCGGCTTATCTTTATATCTCTCATTCAGCTCAGCCAAAGTAAATCCTGTATCTTTTCTTGGCAAGTGTCTCCTTTCCGCCTGCGATTATCTATCTCTACACGCAATGGCTTTTTGTTGCAGGGGCGTTACGCCTGCACAGGTGCTGTACGGAACGGCAGAGCCGTCCCTTACACAGCAATCGTTTTGTTGTCGGAATATATGTTACTCCGAATAGGAATGATCTGTTTCTGAAAAGCTCATCTGCTTAGCGTACTTTTCGGAATAGCTTTCGTCCGAGCTGTTGTCAGCATCGGCAGAACTATCGTCAGCCAGCTCACCAATCTGCTCATAGGTCATACCGCTTGCTGTCAGCTTGCCGATCAGCGTATGCTCCGCAGTCACAGCATCGAGAAGTGCCTGTCCCTCCGCACCGCCGTAAAGCTGTGAGAGCTTATCGTAGGTGTAGAGCTTGCTATCAATGATGACCTTGCGCCTGCGCTCCTGCACAGCTTTGATAGACTTTTCGTAGCTGTCGAGCTTTGCCTGATTCTCCGCAAGAACAGCATCCGTAATGATAACAGCGGACTTCTCATCAACCTCGGTCTTAGCTTTCTTACTCATTCTCATCACCTCCCAATGTATTGGATTTAGGGATAATACCCTATGCTAATATTATAGCATTCTCGGACAGCAAAAGTCTATTCGCATTGCGCAAGAAGTTGAGTGCGCCATAAAACTTCTTCATTCGTGAAATTGTTATGGGGAATTTTGCAGAAAGCAGACCGAGCATTGCAAATCCGAGCCATATCACATTGACTGCATACTGCATAGGTCACCATTTCTGATTTATTCAATACGGAGAATTATTATCACGGAGCAACTATTTTTATAAAAATCATGCCCGTTTCCTGATTGAACGTGCTTGTATATATAGAGGGGGTTTTATCCGAGTGCCGCCGTGACCTATTCACATTCTGTATAGAAATATGCTGTTGAATTTAGGCACAAGGGAGAACCGTCATGAACAAAGTGTAAACTTTTCTGAAAAACAACGCCATTTTCTCAAAAACACCGGTAGAAAAGTGAAGGGCTTTGACGTTGTGACGATCACACGCACCCCTGCATATCATTTTCATCATAAAATTTTTCTGCGGTATACTTAACGAAGCGGTCAATAATTTGGTATTAACTTATGGGAGCATATTTCATAGGACTGCCGCCCAGACTGCGCAATAACTGCGCTGAGCCAGTTTACAATTTCAAGAGTGATGATATTGAGTGCATCACGCAGGAGCGTGAGCGAGTATGACCGCCGACCTAAGCGGCGGAGAGTTTAAGTCGCATAGCTCCAAATTCGCTGACGGAGCATCGAAAGCCTGAGTGATATGAAAATCCCACAGGCTGGAAAATAGCGCTACAGCGCAACAAAAATAACAAGCATTGTATTTTGCGCCGCACAGCGAGCGAAAATACCAAATGCTTGTTAGGGACACCCCAAGCCCCGAAACGACCGCACAGCGGTCAAGAAAATCGGCTAACGCCGAAATACAAACAAAGGAGACACCACTATGAAAACCGAGAAAAAGAAGCGTGGAAGACCGCCCAAACACAAGGCTATGGAGTTTGAGGGTATGACCTACGAGGGAGCAATCAATCACGCACTTGACAAAGAGGTCAGAGCCGACCTTGACAAGTGCCTTGCCGACAAGGACGAGAGCCAGCTTACCGACGATGAACGCAAGTACCTGAAACGCAAGAAGGAGAAGAAGTCCTACACCCTCAATGTTCGTTTCACCGAATCGGAAATGCAGGACATTCTTTCCAAGTGTGAGCAGTACGGTTACAAGAACAAGACCGAGTATATCCGTGATTGTGTTCGGGCGAGGGTTGATCTCACGCCCGACCGTTCCGAAATTGCCGAGTGTAACCGTCTGATGAAACGCATCGGAGCAAACATCAACCAGATACTTGTCCGACTTTACAGCACAGGTCACATCTATGCCGAGGATATTACCGAGATAAAGAAAGGGGTAAACGAAATTTGGCATACACTTCTATCCATACGATCAGGGCAACAGTCAGCGCAGCGATCGCTTACATCACAAACGGAGATAAGACCGTCAACGGTGTATATGTCAACTCTTATGCTTGCCGAGCCGATAGCGCAGGAGCAAGCGAGGACTTCCGAGCCGTCCGAAACACAGGAACAGGACGCACCCAAATCCTTGCCTACCACATGATACAGAGCTTTGCCCCCGGTGAAGTCACGCCCGAACAAGCTATGCAGATCGGAGAGGAGCTGTGCGACCGTTATCTGAAAGGCGATTATCAGTATGTCATTGCTGTTCATCATGACAAGTCGCACCTGCATTGCCACATCATTTTCAACAACACAAATCTGTATAACGGTCTGAGCTTTACCACCGAGCATAATCAAGGCAGAAAGTCTGAAAGAGCGTGGGCAGAGTTGCGTGAGATTTCGGACGAGATATGTGCTGAACACGGTATATCTGTTATCTCCGAGCCTGAAAAGGGACATGGGGTATCTCACTTTGAGAGGAATATGCAGAAAGAGGGCAAGTCGTGGAAAGATAAGCTCCGTGTCAGGATTGCGGAGGTCATGCTTTACAGCCGTGACTTCAAGGATTTTCTTGAAAAATGTTCGGAGTGCAGTATCGAATATGTTTACAAGCCAAGCAATAAGGTCAAGCTGAAATTCCGTTTATCAGGTGACGGTCAACAGAAGTTTACAAGAGCCGACACCCTGGGCGCAGACTTCACCCCCGAACGCATAGCCGAGCAGATAGCTAAGATACAGAATACTCAGTCGATTGCGGAGAAAAAAGAGGACTTGTGGGAGAATATTCGTGGTATGAGCAATTGCGAGAAAATTATTGCAGACCTTGAATCTGTCGGCATTAAGTCATTCAATGAATTTTCAAGTTTTATGTGGAACAGCCATCATTCCGACGATCACATAGAAGAACTCAGCGTACTGAAAAAGAAAATAACTGCAATTGATAAGCTGCTTGCTATGATGAAACAGCGTTACAAAAATTCAGATACATACAAGGAGTATCAGGGACGTTCAGCTTTCACACAAAAGAATTTTCACAAGAAAAATGCTGCCGCTATCGACAGTTATGAAAAAGCTGATAAGTATATCAAGGAGCATATCAAGGCTTATTATGTTGACGGCAAAGCACCCAAGCGAAGTGAACTGGAACAACGGCTCATCGAACTGAAAAACGAATACAATGCGCTTGTCCCAGAACATAACGCTTTTCTCAGGCGGAAGGCCGTAGCATCGCAGTACCCCCGACAGGTGCGAAATTATCTTCAAGCCAAGCAACAACAGGAGCGTGATAGGCAGTATCGAGAAAAGAAAATCTCTCATCAGAAAAAGAAAGATACACTTGAATGATAACAGG
>ENA-OPUE01001367-OPUE01001367.1-human-gut-metagenome-genome-assembly--contig:-NODE-1367-length-15091-cov-74.236233_pt1 | contig 15091 bp, 10 predicted proteins | sample MGYA00241466_ERZ501924 | MGnify/ENA primary metagenome ERZ501924 (study PRJEB25962, sample SAMEA2042223) | human gut metagenome | biome: human gut; feature: human-associated habitat; material: faeces...
TTGCCTCCGGCTGTCTGTTCTCATTGCAGGCAGTCAACATCAGTGCAGCTGCCAATCCTAAAAATATCTTCTTCATATTATTCACTGTATGATTAAACTTCATATTATTCATTGTATGATTAAACCTATATTTCAATTAGTATATACCCATGTAGCACTATTAGTATCTATCCATGTAGCGTTATTAGTACATACCGTGCAAAGATAGCAACAAACATTGATATCCAAGAAGATACGTTATGATTTTTAAGAGTTTTTATCGGTCTCTCTGCCATTCTTTTAACAAGTATATATCATAGCCAAACATTTTCCACCTATTTTGCTAGAATTTCCCAAAAACTTCGTATCTTTGCAATGGCTTTATACAAGATAAGCTGTTTATAAAATCATCAAACGTAGAATTATGGAAAGAAAAAGTTATTCTATAGATATAAATCGCATTGCACAATATGCCATGTATGCATATTGCTTTTTCGCATTGTTTTCGCTGGCATTTTCTGTTTGCAGACAAGCGGGCTTATCCTTCAGAACAAGTCCCATCCTGATTCCAATAAGTCCCATCCTGGTTACCATCAAGCAACTGGTCTTGCAGCTCGCCCCTATAGCTTTATGGGGAATATTCCGCTACACGCTACCGGCAGGCGTAAAATTGCTACGACGCTGCAGCGAGTTGATGGTACTTTACTATGTGCTCTCATTCATCCTGGGCCAATGCTTCAATCTTCATCTCGTAACGATGATGCAGAACGGACAGATTACCCAAATGGCTTCCATACTCACCTGGACAGAAAGCACGATGGGCCTGATTTCCGTCATCGCCTCCCTGGTAGCCGGCTGTCATCTGTGCAGCAAGCACAGGGGCAACATGCGCAAACTGGGCATAGCCCTTGTCCTGGTTTTCATTGCATGGCTGCTATGCTCAAATATACTCCCTGTTGCAGTGTTTTATCTGGCAGGTAACACCCAGCAGGCAGCCTTCACCTGCATGAATCTCATCAGTATGATAACCACAACATCGGCTTATATATACGCATACTATAGAATGTATCGGGCGATAAAAACGAAATAATTTGGTGATGCGGCGTTTTTTTCGTATCTTTGCCGCAAAATATGCGGCGTTTTTTGATCAATAATGCCGCAAGAGAAAAAATCAGAAATGCTACAAAATGATGGAAAAGAATCAGATTTTTGAAAATATCATGAGCCGTACATCGGTGAGAAGTTATACAGACATACCTGTAGAACGGGAGAAGGTGGAGATGATGCTGCGTGCCGGCATGGCGGCTCCATCGGCATGCAACAAGCAGCCTTGGCATTTTGTGGTTATCAACGACCGGGAGATTCTCGACCAGATACCACAGTTCAGCCCTTATGCCAGCATGGTGAAGCAGGCACCGCTCGCTATCGTGGTTTGCGGATGCCTTGACAAGACGCTGGAAGGCACAGAGCAGGAGTTTTGGATTCAAGACTGTTCGGCAGCCACGGAGAACATTCTGCTGATGGCTCACGGCCTGGGACTTGGCGGTGTATGGACAGCCCTCTACCCCCTGAAAGAACGATACGAGGGAATGCAGCAACTGCTGCATCTGCCCAAGACGATGATTCCGCTCAACACCCTCATCATCGGATATCCGAAGAATCTGGCGGAAGCAAAGGATAAGTGGAAAGAGGATAATGTATCCTATAATAAATGGATGGAGAAAAATTCATAATACTAGAAAAAAGTTATAAAAAACTCCGTTTCTGAGTTTTCAAGACATCAGGAACGGAGTTCAAACATTAATCCTCGAACAGTTTATGAAATTCAACGGCATCCATAAATTGATAATTTGGATTATTTCCTACATTTCTTCTAAGCCTATTTAAATTGGAAGGAGTTGCAGCTTTCTTTGTCAGCAAAACATAGAAACTGTTATCAAAAGAATAGTTAGAAGTAACCATTGCCTTTGATTCACTAACCTTTTTTGCTATCTCCTTTGAATCCAAATTCCTGGTATTGCTTAGTCGGAATTTTGCATCGGCCAAAAGTAATCTCTTATCATTCACATGCAATAGCATATCTGCAGAAGATTTCTTATCAGCATGATGTTTTTGAGAAATTCGTCTCTGAACATCATCAAGTTCTATTGCCTTATCAGTGTCAGAGAAAAGATTTTCTGAATTTGGGCATCCCTCCTGCTTCATCAAATGATGCAAGCCTACTAAATCTTTTGCTGTCCAACAATCAATCTTGATTCCCTGATAATTGCTAATCTTAAATTTCGCCATAGTTCTCTACGTATTTCTGAAGAGTATCAAAAGACTTGTTGAATGATTCAAATACAGGTTCGATGTCACAGCCCAAATTCTTATAGTAGAACGAGTCTGTACCTTCACTTTGCTCTGCCAGATAAAAACGAGTAGTATTCAACAAGCCCTCTTTTTCAGAGATATACCTGATAGCCGATACCATATCGGGATTGTGACTCGTGATGAGTATCTTGGTTCCAAATGTTTTGTTGATGCGAACAAGAAGATGCGCCAACTCAACCACCCATTGTGGATGAAGATTTGTTTCAGGCTCATCAATCTCCAACAAAGTGTTTTCTGTCAGCCACCCGTTTTCTATCAGACGAAGCATATAAACCAGCGGTTTGAAGCCCGATGCTATATCTTCAATTCTAATATCCTTACCATTGTTGCTGTGATAAACTAAATCAACAGCATCGAAATTTTCCTTTTCTACAATAGAACCATCTATCATTTTATTAATAGAATGAAGTAATTCCTGTTTGCCGGTAATCTCACTTCCTTTTTCATTTACATGAACCACTTTATGTGCCAAGGAAGTCATCAGAACCCTATCTGATTGACGAAGAGAAATAGCTGCTGGTGTTCCTATATATATGGCATTATTTAAACTATATATCTTTCCAAGTCTATCAACAAGCAATTCCACTTCATCTTCCTTAAAGCTTATGCTGGCAGGAAAGCCATCCTTTTCCCGATATACAGAAGCGATTTTCTCTTTCAAGTAACTGATGGGACGATTTTTTTTGTTGTTTTCATATTTCTGAAGACATTCAGAAAACAACTGAATGGAATTTCGTTCTATATCCTCATGAACATGATTTTGTTCAGTAATCCCAAAAAGATTAAGCACTCGACGCACCTGCTGAGGATTCTGCTCTTTCTGAAGAAAGTTAACCAGCATGTCATCAAGTGAACCAATCGCTCTTTTATAATAAAAATCGAGCTTCTCCACACCACCATTACTCAATGTTACCATTGTCATTAATGATAAGGTATGGTCAAAAAATCGTTTTTTATCATCATCCAGATAATTTGAGATATCATCCAGCGCATTAGAATATTTCTCTAATGATTTGATAATCACATCTCTGAAATCAGAGAAAAAGAAACTGTCTAACACAGACAATGTATTGACGATATAATACAACCAACGGGACATAGTGCTTTTTCCACAGCCATTGCTACCCACAATAACTGTGATACCCACTATTTCGATATCAGCATGCCCTATAGCATGATAATTGTCTATATTAAAATTATACTTGCTCATTATTCAAACTATTTTAATGCAAAAATACGATGTTTTTGTGTAACCTCCAAATTTTTCTGCTATTTTTAATTGAGTTCCCCAAAATCTTCGTATCTTTGCAGCATTTTAATTCAAGCAATTATGGAAAAATATACCCCTCCTGCTCATATCCCCTGCGATAATGATGAATCATATTGACCAGCGGTTGAAGGCGGACATCCGTTACTGCCATATTCCTGAATCTGGCATATTGCTGATTGTAAAGCGCGGCATTGCCTTCGGCCAATCTTTCCTCGATATCAGATGGCACCAGGAAGGAAGACCGATTACCCAGATGGGCATAAAACTCTGAAAGATAAATATGAACTCCTGCCAAATCAAAATCGCCGAAATGAATGTAATGATTGGGAATGCGGAGAAGCCATGACCTGAGATGCTCCAGGTTTTCCTGTGGATAACGGCAGACAAACAGGAGTTGCCTGCCAGGAAACAGGGCATCGAAAAGCCAACGCTGCAACCGAATCTGCATGAAATTCTCAGCATTCTCCATACCCACAACTATCACGTCTTCCGGTATCTCGAAACGATCCGGCTGATTGATGAAAACGGAACTGCCCTCCATCGGCTGAAGTCTGAATGCCTTTCCATTCAGCATAGCATCTATCTGAACATAGCAATCTACCAGAAAGCCACGAAATGTATTCACCTTCTTAGCCTTTGAATCACCTACCATCCTAACCATATCAGCCCTCGTCTGCATAGAGGAAGAAGCAGAAATCCATTCTTCTAAAGAACATTTCAAGCCAAAATCCTGAACCAATAAGGTACGGCAACTCTCTCGCATGGCCTCGGCTATGCGATATTTGCATCTACTGCCATTGTTCTTCAACATCAGGAGCCCTTCCTGCCTCAGCAAAGCCGTGAGGCGAGGAGACAGCTTCGACGAAGCTATCTCCTCACCCTTCAACATTGCCAATATCTGTCGGGCATCGCCCAATCCTAACTTTTCCATATCATCCAGTATTTCATTTTATCCAGTATATCATATCAGCCGATATTTCCATACACGAGAGGTTTTATAATCTCTTGATTAATTGAGTTACCTTTGTATTTGCCCTATTGTCCTTGCTGAGCAGATAGGTGTATTTGTAATCCTCCACATTATAGGTAGTTGGAGAACTGTTTACCAGCAGGATGTTGCGGCGATTGGCAAAGTCGAGGATTCCCTTCACGTTGTTAGGATGCAACTTGCCTATCTCGTCCATCATGCAATGAATCTTGAAATCACCCGATTTCTTCGATGCCTTCTCCTTAAACACGTTGATGAGCATGATGTTAACCATCGCCTTCACCAGAATGTCGGTGCCATCAGAGCCCACATTTGCTATCTTCTCTACCCATCCCGTATCATTATCGTTTTCCTTGATGCGAAACTCCAACTTAAAGGTATCAGCCACCTGCAACTGCTTGCGGTTAGGCTCATCCAGAAGCCCCTTCATGAAAGCAAGCAGATATTTCACCGCCTTGGCATTCACATCCTGGCGTGACTCGGTGGCAAAGAGATCCATCTCTCCCATATTGAACTGATTCTCTTCCGCAAAGTCTCTGATTCGCAAGAGGAGGATCATCAGCTGATCGTTGCTCTTCAACGGGCGCAAGGCGATTTCCCTGATAACACCTGCGAAATTCCGCTCCTCGAAATCGTGGTTGATATCGTTGATGGTCTTGCCGATGTCGCCTTCCCTTCGGGTAAGATCACCCACCTCCTTGGAGATTCGAAAGATGATGTCGGTATATCTTCCACTGATGCGCTTCTGATATTCCGAGATTTTATCATTATCCACAAACTCGCAGAGATTGGATGCGAAGGCGATGAACTCCTCTTCCGTTACCGGACTTACATTGAAATGGAAGGTGTTGTGAGCAGAAAACATACCCAGGAACTGCTGCGATTGCTTCTTGAAATTGTCGAGCGTACGGCTATCCTCATATATCTGGCGCTTCAGCTCTTCTACGATGGCAAGACAATCCTTGGTGGTGATTTTCTCCCCAATCTCACTACTACCCAACGGGCACAAGGTTGCATCGCTCCGGAAGTTCTTTACTGCATTCAAGCCCGCCTCCAGCTTTCTTAAAGCAGCCTGCTGTTCAGCCAGTTTTTCCTGTGCCACAGACAATTGCAGCTTGAGTCTTTCTCTGCGCTGCCTGAATTTATCTTCAATCGTCATCAAAGCCTCAGCCTTGTTTTTCCGTTCCTGTCTTACGGAAGATTCCTGGTCAAAGAGTTCTATCTTGTCGTTTCGGTAAACCGCCACCACATCACGATTCTTCCTGATAAACGCCAATTCAGCATCCAGTTCTGCTATGCGCTTGTTGTAAGCATCCAAAGCCTGGGTATCCATACCCTTGCCATGCAGTTCATCGTGTTGTGCTTTCATGATTTCCAGTCTACGGGCATCCATCTGGTTCTGCTTATCTTCTATCTGGGTACGAATATCCTGGGCAAAGACTTCATATTTCTGAGTCTCCACCTTAACCTGCCGGTTGTATTCCGCCTGATGCGCTTTCAGTTTGCGCAGTAAATCCGTCTCCAGCTGGTGCTTCAGTTCTTCCTTTTTCACCTTATCGGCAACCAGCGCATTCTGCTTATCTTCCAATTCAGCCATCTGTTGGCTGCGCCATTTCTCCAAACGGTTTTTCAACTCCATCGCTTGCATTTTGAGCTTCTTTTCCGTCTGAGGCAGCAGTTGCATTTCAGCCTTTTTAGCATAAAGCGATTCATTCAGCTTTCTTATCTGAAGCTGATATTTCCCCTTCAAGTTTTTATTGTCCTCCTCATGCTGGTTCTGTAAATCATTCAGCAGCTTGATGATGTCTGCACGAAGTTGTTCTTTTTCTGCGAGTTGCTCCTTCAATTCCTTGGGAGTTCTGAATTTTCGCTCTACCGCTGCCAGATTGATGCTTACACCATAGAGAGAAGCAGAGGTTGATGATGAAGATGAAGACGATGAAGACGAAGAAGATAATGATGACGAAGAATCGGCAACCAATTGCGGATTCAATACATTATTATATAGTATCGCCTCCTCATCTACCACTTTTCCGATATTCTCCTGCCATCCTTTTCTGTTCTGGTCGAGCCATTCGGAAAACGAGCCTTTGCTCTTCTCCAGGAGATTCTGAATTTTTCTGATTTCAGCCTCAACATCCGCTTTCTGCTTCTTGGGTTCATCGAGCGAAGCCTGGTATTTCAGTTCTGCTATCTCCAATTCCTTCTCAGCTTCCTGACGCAAGGTTTCAATGCGCAGTTCCACTTCCTTAATCTCGGTTCCTACCTGAAATTGTCTGGCTGTAAATTCGGCAAACTCCTGTTCGTTTGTCTCCATCTCCCGGGCAAAAGGATTCTCGTGAGCCACCTTTGCCTTCTGAATCTTCAAGGCAGTTTCCTCATGCACCAGTTGCGCCATCATCTCATCAACAGCAGAAATCTTCTTCTGAAACACCTCTCGGGTTTCCGTTTCAGCCTTTCTCCATTCCTGCATCAGGACTTCCTTCTGGGTCATCAAGGCTGCCTGATGTTTATTGAGCAAGGTGGTCTTGCTGTTTCTGAAAGCACGCAAATCCATATCCAGCTGTTCGAGCAGAGCCTTATACTTATCCACCACGTTCTGATAGGATTTCTCCAGTTCTGCCTTCATCGCTTCCTGTCGCCTGCGCTCATCTTCTATGATGGTTTCCTGCTCTACTCGCTGCAAGATATCTTCTATATGAATTTCCTCATAATGCTTGCGCTTGGCGGCAGTTTTCTTTAGCTGCGCATCGAGTACGCCCAATTCACGGGAGAGTTTATCACGCTCCTTTCCATATTTTTCCTGTTCCTCACCTATCAGGCGACTTACCCGGTTGCATTCCGCTTCACTTTCCTGGATATCAAGACGATATTGCGGCAGGAGTTCCTGTGCCATACGCTCTGCATAATTGAGTTCCCTGCGCCCCTCGCCAATCAGACGGCGATTGTTCAGCAAGGTGCGATAAGCATCTATCACCTTATCGGCTATGCGGCGAATCAGCACTTCGCCATTCTTCTCTTTCTTCGTCCAAAGGCTCACATCCTTATACTCCTGTTCAAACTCCTTGATCTGCTCACGATAAAAGTTGAGATCAATGCTGTTATCTTCATCACTCATCGAGCGGATGATGGTATTCTTGATGAAATCGGCATCCAACTTGGTATTGAGGAAGACATTCTGGATGGTGCGGGGGATATTCTGGTACTTGGCACTCTCTACAATGGCATACTTGCGGAAAGGCAGGAGTTCCTGGCGTCGATTGTTGCCGAAGATGATGTCACGATACATCTCATAACTGCTTACCAGCGAAGAAATATCATGTTTCTTACCCACCTGCTCACGTATCTGGCTCCACTCGCCATACACCAGCTTACGCTCATCGATAAACCATTTGCTATCAAACGGGGCATCGATGAAACGGAACATCACTCGTCCCTGATTCTTCAAGGCAAGCACACAGTAGGCCCCATTCTCACGCATCACCTCATAGACAATGTATGAATTGGGATAAGGAAAATAAAAGGCATCAAACGATTTCTTCTCCTTCGGGATGCCCAGACGCAACTTATCAGCATTATAGAAGAACAGCAGCGCACGGAGCAAGGTACTCTTGCCCACACCCTGGGTGCCGATGAAATGAACGTTTCCATCGAGCTTCACCTCGGCGTATGGGATATGGGCACTATTCAGAAATATGATTTTATTCAGATATCTCATGGCTGTTCCTCCTTTTCCTTATCCGTTTCTTTATCTTTTTCTCCGGTATGTTCGGCATCATCGGTATTATCAGTATCATCGGTAATAGATATGCAATCTATCAACTCCTCGATATAATGGAACGAAGCCAATACCTTCCAGGTTTTCTCCACTTCATCCTGCTGCTCAACGAATCCCATTCTCTCCAATTCGCTAATCAGTTTTTCCACTATTTCATCATACGATTTTTTCTCGCTGAAGAGTTTTCCGGCCAATTCCTTCAGTTCCATATCACAATTGATTCTCACCACGATATCCGCCGCAGAGAATACCAAACCGGCTCCGAAGGCTGAATTGTAAGTCTTCAGAAAGGTGAGATAATCTATCCATTTGCTCACCGCCTCCAACTTACGCTGCAAATCAACCTTGGTTTCCTTACGGGTAAAAAAGAAGTAGCCATCGCCTGCTTCCAGATGGAATCCGATGCCCTGGTAGTACTCATCATATTCTGCCTGATGGTCTTCTATGGCATCATAATACCGCTTGATTTTTGCCTGAACACTGTTGTTGGATATGAATCCACCCCTGCTCAGGATATTAAAGATTTCTTCTGTATAATTCAATTTATTCATTGTTCTGTCGTCTTATTTTTATCCAGATTTTATCTGGAAAGAAAGCATTCTTATCTCGGGAGAATCGTATCTTATCTCGGGAGAATCATCGGATATTCTACTCCATCCGATTCGGCATAATTGCCCGTAAATTTCAACTTATCCACATATTGCGAAGCTATCTGGCAAAAATACACGAGCTTATCTTCCCAGCTTTGTTTCTTATCATAGTGATAATTCATGACGAAAGCAAAGAGATGGGTACTCGATGCCGAGAAGGCATTATAGATTTCCTGCAGATTCACCGCCTCCAACTTCTGCCTGTTACCTTTGAGATAATCATCGGGGATAGGTTCTGCCAAAGAATCGAGCCGGCGGCCTTTCCTCTTTTTCAGTTTTTCAGAAAGAATGCTGATGCATTGCAGAGCCTCATCGGATGTGCGAAGATTATCTATCGACAACTTGATGTAATACTTGGGTTGCGGTTCCATCCATACGGCATTCCGGGTGGCAATAACCTGTCTTACATCCGTAGCCTCTTCCCATCGGAACTGGTCTTTCAGATATTTCAGTTTCTTCACCTTTTCGAAGATGCGGTTCTGATAATCTATCATATTGAGGTATTGGATAATCTGGCGTTCTATCTCCAGCAGATTATGATAAGACTCGTTAAGCTGAAGGCGCACATCATTCACCACGTTTTTCATCCGCACATCCATCGCCATGGAGAAGAAGACGGGCTGATCGGTATCTATCACCCGTTCGCTCTCGGTGATGAGCTGAGATATGTTCTTCAACTTCTCGCTCAGTCGCTGGAGTTTCGTTTTCTTGATTTCGTAATTAGGCTCATTCTTATAAGTATTATCCATATTACGCTTCAAATCCAACACATTTCGAACGGTGGCAAGGGCTATGGTCTTCAGGCACCGGCGCACCTCCTTGAGATACTTATATTTTCGGGATTCGTTATTTTCCTTGAGATAATAGTCGATATTCTCATTCAACACAGAGATATAATCACGCACCGAAGAAACATTGATTTCCTCGTTCACTTCCAGCACATCCTCGAAGAACTTCTGATACACGTCTTCCATCTCCAGACAGTCGCCCGTATCACGAATCACTCCATTTTCTATCAAATATCGGATGCGCTCCTCCTTGTATTCGGTCATTTCCAAGGCATAGTCATAACGAAACTGAAGGGAATGTCGCTTGGCAAACATCTCCTTCAGCAAAACCTTTTCCCGGTCAAGAGTTTTAATCAATTCATCTATAGAATGGAAAGTACCCATTGGCTTGTCATTTAAATAGCTATTTTTATTTCGGTGCTAAATTACTTATTTTTGATAGAACAGCCAAATTTTCATAGAACTTTTTACTGCCAAGGGTTCATAAAAGCCAGATTCCTATCACGAATATAAGTATAAAAGACTTAAAATGAGAGAATTTATTTTGGAAATCTAGATTTTATCCCTAATTTTGCACATCAAAAAAGAAAAATAAAGAAAAAGTATGAATATCAAGGAGAATTATCAACAATATGTAAGCCGATACGCTTCTGAGGTGGCTGCCCTGAAGCGTAAGAATACGGGATTTATAACGGGCGAGCTGCTGGCTTTCGGCGGCATCCTCGCCTTCCTGATCTGCTATTTCGCATTGGATGGGGATACGCAGAACTATCTGTTGGGGGCGGCGCTGTGCCTGATTGCCTATCTGGGAATCAGACGACTTGACGACAAGAACAAGGAGAAGATAGAGCATCTTTCGGCTTTGCTCAAGGTTTATCAGGACGAAATCAAGGCTTTGGAGGGCGATTTCTCGCCTTTCGAGACGGGCGATTGCTATCAGAATCCGCAGCATCCTTATTCCTTCGACCTCGATGTCTTCGGCAAGAGTTCGCTGTTCAACCGCATCTGCCGAACCATCACATCGGGCGGTTCGGAGGCACTCGCCAGGAATCTTACCCGGGAAACGCCTCTGAGCATGGAGGATATCAAAAGAAGAAGGGATTTGCAGAAGGAATTGGCTGGAGAAGGCGAAAACTGGCGAATGGAATTCCTGGCACTTGGCGAAAAGAACAGAAGCCAAACTGCTGATGGCAAAATGGTGAATGGCAAGACGAAGAAGATTGATTCTGCTGCGGTGGTGGATGCGATGCAGAAGGTTTCGAAGATGGAGGTGCCGGCATGGTTTGGGTCTCCGGTTTCGCTCGTCATCGGATGGCTGCTGATTATCGGAGTCATCGGTTCCGTGATTTTATCGATATGCAATATGATTTCGGTGGATTTCGCCTTGTGGTGGGTGTTGGTTCAATACATGGTGGTATTCTTCGTCTGCAAGCAGACACTTGATAAGATAGACAGCAACGGCGGCAAGCTTCGCCATCAGCTCATCGCCTATGCCCAGATACTCCAGCTTATCAACAGGCGCAATTTCCATAGCGAATTAGGCAAGGAGATGCAGAAATCCCTGGCAGATGCCCTGCCTTCCTTTGCCCAACTGGAAAAGATATTGAAGGGATATGACAGAAGAGGCAACTTCCTGGGTCTTTTCTTCACCGATGCCTTCATGCTGAGCGATTTCTTCCTGGTTCGCAGTTTTCTGAAATGGAAAAATACCTATATGGTGAAGATGGAGGAATGGATGCATATCATCAGCGAGATGGATGCGATGGTTTCGATGGCGGATTTCAGATATAATCATCCGGAGGCGGAAGAGGCGGAATTTGTTTCGGGAAAGCAGGAAATCGTGTTCGAGGGAAAGAATCTCTATCATCCTTTCCTGGGTGCCAAGGCGGTGAAGAACGATTTCACCATCAAGGACGACAACTATTATATCATCACCGGAGCCAACATGGCGGGGAAGAGTACCTTCCTGCGTTCGCTGGGCGTGAACTATATCCTGGCAATGGCGGGTATGCCGGTGTTTGCGGATCAGCTGAAGATTTCACGTTTCAGATTATTCTCGAGCATGAGAACCACCGATGATTTGACACATGGCATCTCTTACTTTAATGCTGAGCTGATAAGACTGGAGGAACTGTTGAAGTTCTGCAGGGAAAGTGCTGAGGGAAAGTGCTGCAAGGAAAGTGGAGAAGACAATAAGGAGCCACTCCGAACGCTGATTATTCTGGATGAGATTCTGAAGGGAACGAATTCATTGGATAAGCTGAATGGTTCGAGAAAGTTCCTCGAAGCCATTGCCAAACAGCCGGTGAGCGGCATCATCGCTACCCACGATCTGGAGCTCTCCAAGATGGAAAATGATGCATCAGGAAAATTCCACAACTATTGTTTCGAGATAGATTTAGGCACGGATGTTACCTATACTTATAAGATACAGAAGGGTGTGGCAAGAAACCAGAATGCCACCTTCTTACTGAATAAGATTCTGGAGAAATATTAGAATAAAAAGAGAAACTCCCGATAGTTTGATCAGTTTCAAATTATCGGGAGTTTTCCTTTTAAAGAATACATTATAACTCCACGCCATCCAGGCGGAATTTGAGCAAGCCGGCTGGTACCTTTACCATTACCTCTTCACCTGCCTTCTTACCGAGAAGGGCCTTGGCGATAGGCGACTTGATGGAAATCTTGCCACTATGAAGATCTGCCTCGTGAGGATTTACTATGGTATAATTCATGCTGCACTTGTTGGCGAGATTGGTAATCTTAATCTTGCTCAACAAGCCAACGGTATCGCTCTTCAGGCGAGACTTGTCGATGACACGGGCATTCTCCAAAACCTTCTGCTTGAAGCTGATGCGGCTCAACAGCTTGCCCTGCTCACGCTTGGCTGCATGATACTCGAAATTCTCACTGAGGTCGCCCTTATCGCGGGCCTCAGCTATCGCATCGCGAACGGCTGGCAACTCTACGTTAACCATGTGTTGAAGTTCGGCCACGAGCTCATCGTAGCCTTCTTGAGACATATATTCCATTTTTCCTATTTCCTTAATTATCTATTGTTCTTAAGAATGGTGATTTTTAATTTCGGGGTGCAAAGTTACTAGTAAAACATGAAATCACCAAACTTTTTTAGTGAAAAAGTTGAGAATCCTTCGTTTTTGCCAATGGCAAAGGCTTTTCAAATCATTATTTTTAGGTATTGCAGAGGTCGGAAAATATCACTAACTTTGCAACCCAATTATAAAAACATTAAAAGAAAAGATAATGAGAGATAAAAAGAACAAACATTTTACTTGGCAGAAATACCACCGATGGTTCGGACTTATACTATCCGTCTTCATGCTGGTATTCTGCGTATCGGGCATCATCCTGAACCATCGCCAGCTCTTTGCCGATTGCGATGTAAGTAGGAGCATTTTGCCTCCGGCTTATCATATCCAGAACTTCAATAACGGCGTTATCAAGGGTTCCATCAAGATTGATGGGCATGCAGATTTAGCATCAGCTGGTGAAATCAAGGCATCTGATGATTCCGTTTTGGCTTATGGCTACGGCGGCATCTGGCTTACGGATGCAAAGATGAAAAGCTGGACAGACTTTAACAAGGGATTACCCAAGAACGTGGATGGCAGGAATATCCGAAATATGATACAGACGAAAAACGGAGAAATCTGGTGTGCAGCCACGATGGATGTTTATCGCTTCAACGGAAAGGAATGGAGAAGATTTCCATTACCCGACAATCATGAGCGAATCGCTGATATAGCATTAACCAAAGACAGCACGAGCCTCATCGCCCTGACCCGCTCTGCCGTTTATGAAATATCCGGTAAGAAGACGGATGCTGCCAACGAAAAGACGGATGCAGCCAACGAAAAGAGGGATGCTATCAGCGAAAAGACGAATGTTACCCGCAAAATCATCGGTCAACCAGAAGGATTTATCCCAAAAGTTACCCTCTTCAAAACCGTCTGGCATCTGCATAGCGGTGCTTTCTTCGGGTTAACCGGAAGATTGGTGGTGGATGCCATCGCCATCGTGCTCATCATCCTCTCTATAACGGGCATCATCCTCTTTATTCTTCCTTACCGTATTCGCCGACAGAAGCACTTACAGGCAAGAGAAAAGATGCAGAAGCTTGGCAAGCAGATGGTTTTCAATGCAAAATGGCATAATAAATTAGGATATACGACTATCATCCTTACACTTTGGCTAGCGATAACAGGTATGTGTCTCCGCCCACCATTGATGATACCTCTTGCCATGAACAAAACCACAGAAAAGGTGAAGGATGGAAATGTCTGGCACGATAAACTTCGCGCCATCCGATGGGATGCAGCAGAGGGCAACTGGCTTGTTTCTACCTCAGAAGGATTCCTGAGAGTGGATGAGCATTTCCTGCATCAACCTACCTTATTAAATAAGGAGAAGACACCAAAGGTAAGTCCGATGGGAGTTACCGTTTTCGAAAGCGACGGCAAAGGTGGTTGGCTGGTTGGTTCTTTCAGCGGCATGTTCCGTTGGTATCCGGAGAAGAATCTGATTGTGGATTATTTCACGGGGAAACAGAATATCGAAAAGTCGATAATTCCGATTTCAAACCATCTGGTTAGCGGTTATTCCAAGGACTTCTTTGGAGGAAAAGAAGTGATTTTCGATTATAGCAAAGGGGTGAGCTTAGGTGAAACAGCATCTACCCCAGAGTTGCTTTCTGCCACCCCAATGTCGCTTTGGAATGTGGCTTTAGAGCTTCACGTGGGCAGATGCTATTCTCCATTCTTAGGTCCTCTTTCCGACCTTTTCGTCTTCATCTCCGGCTTGCTGATTACGCTGGTTTTGCTTTCCGGCTATATCATTCTGCATCGGAGAAAGAAGAAGAAGAGCCCCAAACTTCCTCAGAAATCTCTCTAACCAAATCAATCTTTGCCCATTGCTCAGCATCGGTCAGTTTATTACCGATTTCACAAGAGGCGAAGCCGCATTGAGGACTGAGACTTAAGCGATTGAGAGAAATATACTTGGCAGCTTCGTGGATTCTGGCGATAACCGTAGCCTTATCCTCCAACACTGGAGATTTGGAGGTTACCAAACCCAGAACCACCTTCTTGCCATCTGCCACATATTTCAATGGTTCGAAACCGCCCGAACGCTCATCATCATACTCCAGATAGAAGGTATCTACATCTTCATGAGCGAAAAGATAAGGAGCCACGGCATCGTAGGCACCCTTGGTGGCATAGCAGGAATGATAATTGCCACGGCATA
>ENA-OPUE01001368-OPUE01001368.1-human-gut-metagenome-genome-assembly--contig:-NODE-1368-length-15080-cov-2.704426_pt1 | contig 15080 bp, 3 predicted proteins | sample MGYA00241466_ERZ501924 | MGnify/ENA primary metagenome ERZ501924 (study PRJEB25962, sample SAMEA2042223) | human gut metagenome | biome: human gut; feature: human-associated habitat; material: faeces...
ACCAATATGTTTTCACATCCGCACTATCCCACGAAAACCGCCAACACCCTTGCCTCCCCTCGAAAAAGGGGAGGTGGCACGGCTGATACAAATTTTTCGCTTGCTGTACAGTATTCAGATAGTCCTGCCTTTACAATTCTGAAACTATTCCGAGCCGTGACGGTGGGGATTGTTAATGCCTTAGTACCTTTTATGGTAGCTCTCCTATCAATTTCAATACCTTACGCTCCCATCAACCCTTCCAAAACCGCACTATCCCACCCACTTTTCGTAGGGCGAGGGGCTTGCCCCTCCCGTTGCACCGTAGTTATTGATTTTCTCAGCGTTTTTAATCTATCAATCATCAATAGCGGATTGCAATCAAATTTTCATTTTTATATATTAACTTGATTTTTGATAATTGCAATGATGTTTCGGGAGGTGCAAGCAAGGCAAGGATGCCTTAAGTGTGTGCCCAAAGTTTCGCACGGATGCGAAACCAAAAAGCACACACAGACACTCACCCTACGAATATTCCTACAATTCATCACAACCGCATATAAACTGCAAACACCAAACTTGGCTTATAAACACTTTGCCGGTTTCGCAAAATGTAGCAAATCGCAAACATTCTTGGCTCCCTTGCCAAAGGGAGCTGGATTGCGACAAGACTTTTTCTTATTATAAATTGCAACATTATGCGATTTAATCAACGTTAATATCCGCTCAACCCTATCTGTCGCAAGACTGAGGGATCGTTCGCAACCACTGTCCCTCACCAACCCTTCCAAAACCTCAACCACCAAAGTAAGTCCTAACTAACCTAATTTTTACAAAAAAATTTTCAAAAACCTCTTGACAAACGCCGAAGTATCGGTTATAATAAAATCAACAAATCAGTAAACGTTACTGATTTCGCTAAAAACAATAAGAAAATAATGATTTTATCACTATGAAAGGATAGGTAATTTACTATGAAAAAGTGGGTATGTCCGGTATGCGGTTACGTTCATGAGGGAGATACACCTCCCGAGTTCTGCCCCCAGTGCAAGGTTCCCGGCAGCAAGTTCATAGAGCTTAAGGAAAGCGAAAAGCTTGTATTTGCAGACGAGCACAAGGTAGGCATTGCAAAGGCAGTTGAGGATGAAGAGATTCTTGCAGGTTTAAAGGCTAACTTCGAGGGCGAATGCACAGAGGTAGGTATGTATCTCGCTATGGCAAGAGCCGCTCACAGAGAAGGTTACCCCGAGGTAGGCCTTTACTACGAAAAGGCAGCTTGGGAAGAGGCTGAACACGCAGCAAAGTTTGCAGAGCTTTTAGGCGATGTTGTAAGCGCATCGACTAAGGAAAACCTTGAAAAGAGAGTTGCCGCAGAGCACGGCGCTACACAGGGCAAGCTCGACCTTGCAAAGAGAGCAAAGCAGTTGAATCTTGACGCTATCCACGACACAGTTCACGAGATGGCTAAGGACGAAGCCCGCCACGGTAAGGCTTTTGAGGGTCTGCTGAACAGATACTTCAAGTAAGCGGCGGCTGTGAGCCGCACCAAATTCGCCGTTCCGGCTGTTTCAGTTCGGCTAAGGTTACGTTACCGGCGGATATTAACGTTATAATTATGCAAATCGAGCCGTAAGCACTCTAGCTTACGGCTCAGTTTGTTCTTATAGTAAAAACGCATCTGATACACAAAAAAGAACACCGGTCGCCCGGTGTTCTCTTTTTTTACTGTCAGCTTATTTGGCTGTCTTCACATTTGCATAAGTATAAGTGCTTGTATTTGCACCCTTATAAGACGCAATCCTTACCTTATACACGCTTCCGGCCCTGAGTCCGCCAATAGTGACAGTAGCATTCGTACTGCCCTTTAACGTCTTTTTGACCCACTTGCCGCCTTTGTAAATTTCAACCTTATATCCGTCTGCACTGGCGTTTTTACCCCACTTAACGGTTATCGAGTTGCTTTTTGCCGATACAACCTTGATATTGGTTACCGGTGAAAGCACTGCAGTAACCGTAGTATAGCTGTAATCGCCGTACAGATTGTCCTTATACGCTCTTACCCTTACTTTACATGTGCTGTAAGGTGTAAGTCCGCCAAGCACAGCCATTGCTGTCTTATTATCGGTTATGGTCTTTTCGACCCACCTACCGCCGATATAATATCCTACGTTATATCCGTCAGCGTTTGTATCCGCATTCCATATAACTACTGCTTTTGAGTCAACTGCGCTCTTTACCTTAAGACCGCTGACCTTTGTCGGAGCGGTAGTGATATAAATATCGTCGAATGTACTCTGAAGCTCACCCTTATAAGCCTTTATTCTGACCTTGTAGGTTTTGTAGCCCTTAAGAGAGCCTATTGTAACGGTAATTTTGTTATTGCCGGTCAGCGTCTTTTCATTCCACTTGCCGTCTGCATAGTACTGAACGGTATAACCGTCCGCACTTTCGTTCTTATCCCATTTAAGCGTAAACGAAGAAGATGTGACTGTCTGCGTAATACCCGTAACTTTTGACGGGAGCGTATCGATATAGCCGTATGTATACGGACTGTAAAGGTCACCCTTATATGCGCTTACCCTTACTTTATATCGTGTTCCTGCACAAAGTCCGTCTATAACCGCCGATATATTATTGTTGCCGGTAACAGTCTTTACGGACCACTGATTATTAATGTACCACTCTACCTTGTAGCCGTCCGCTCTGGCGTTTCTGCTCCAGCTTATTCTTACCGTTTCATCGGTAGCCTTCACCGTATTTATATTCCATACGGGAGAAGGAACAGTATCAACATAGAAACATCTGAATTTGGCGGTGAATCTTCCTGCATAAGCCGCTATCCTTACCTTATATTTAAGGCCTGCAGAAAGACCGCTCAGCTTTGCCGCTACTCTGTCGCCGTCCGTGCTGAAGCCGATCTGCTTCCACTGATTGCCGACATAGCATTCGACATAATATCCGTCAACGCCGCTTATATTCTTCCAGCTTATATCGACTTCATTGTATGTTGTCTTTTCAACCGCTATTTCTTCCACATCGGGAATAGGCTTTACGGGAACACGGTTTCCGATATATGAATCCTTACATCTTGTGCATTCAAATACGCTGTAGCCTTCGTTGCGATAGTCAGGCTCAACTATTTTGATTACAACATAGTTGTGACCGAGAGGTTCGCCATACTCCGCTCCGCATATTTCACACTTTGCCTTTTTGGTGCAGGTAGCCTCTCCTCCGGAATGCTCACATTCGGTTATCGTAGCCGTTACAACGTCCGACTTCATCGAAACTCCCGCCGTTGTAGCATTGCTGTAGGTAAGACGGCAGTAGTACCTGCCCGTTGTGAGATTTTCGAGCGACAGCTTTCTGTCTGTAGCGCCCTCTATCACTGTTTCGTAGCCGTTTTCATCAATGGCAATCCACTGATAAGCAACATTTGCGTCGACCTCGCCTGAATACCACGGCACTGCACTTATTTGAAGTGACGGTATACCGTCGGGATAATAACCGTTGGTGTAATATACAGTATCAATCGGCTTGATTATCCGCATCGGACACAACCGTACCGTAAGTCCGTTTGTCGATGATGCCGTTGCCTTATTAAGACTGTATATATCTATCCACTCTTTTGTTCCTCTGTCCTGTACCCAGAAGCCGGGATCGATATAATCGGCTATCACCTTATTCGGGGCATTAGTTATGATTTCGGCAAACCCACCTGACGAAATGGATACATTACCGCCGTTTATAGTAAGGCCATTTATATTGTTGGAGGCCATTGTAACATTTCCGCCGTTTATGGTCACATTGCTGCCTGTAGCAAGCCCCTCAAATGTGACATCACCGCCCTGCACTATGAATGCGTCTTGATTCTCAAACGCTGTCACCGCACAACGTCCCGTAACCGTCAGCTTTGCCTTGCCGTTTATGATGATCGGACGTGAGAACGCTGTACGAACTGCGTACTTGAGCGTGAAGTTACCTTCGGTTATGACTAACTGACCGCCGTATCCGTTCTTGTTATAAAGCGGATATAAGGTACAGCCCTCGTTTTCGCTCTTCTGAGCGTCTTTCGCAGCCTCGTCAAGATTGTTATAATACCTGACATCGTCGCCCTTTGTTATCTTTGCATTGAACTTGCTCTTGCATATCTCGCAATATGTCGGCTCAGTAATGTTGCCTGCGGTTTCCTTGTCCGCTGTAGGATCGACCACCTGAGAATGATCACAGTCAACAAGGTCTATGCTTACAGTGTTCGACTTTATTTCATAGCCGTCATCGGTAATAACTACGAAGTATATCTCGGCAACATCGCTGTCGCCTGCCTTATCAATTATTTCGTCTGCCGACAATTTAGCGTCAGTTACAAGTGCGCTTAAGCTGCTATAAATTATATCTCCGCTTACATAGGAGTTTATACCGTATCTCTTACTTACATACGAGTCGTTCAGGTTCGAGCCGTTAGCAAGAGACAGGTTGAACTTCAGCGTGGGGTTTGCGTTGCTGTTGCGATACAGCTTGTTTATTTCTGTGCTAAGCGTTGCTTGTACTATCGGTGCCTTAGCAACGGTAACACCGCTTGCTTCCGACACCTCACGTTCTTTAAGCGTCAGCCATGCACCGCCCTCTGTTTTCTTATACGCATAGCCGTTGCCGAGAATATCTGTTATCTTGCCATCTTTTACCGTAATGTTATCATATTGTCCGCCGCTGAGCTTAACATCTCCGCCGTTTACGGTGAGATATGCGATTCTTGTGGCTTCTTCGGCAGTCAACCTGGAGCCCGGCTCGGCAATTACAGCGAAAATATTGGCGTTGCCTCTAAGTGTCAGCTTACCGCCATCGGCGACCTTTACTGTATTATACAAGATGGCGTTATCGCCATTTGCAATAAGTGTAACATCACCTGTAACAGGGAGGTAGTCTGTATCATAAGCGGAAGACATCAGCATTGTTATTGTTGCACTTGCAACGCTGTTTGCCTTGGCAAACGCCTTTCCCAGATCTTCCTTAACAAAATATTCTGTCTTTTCCGCTCCGTTCTCGGTATAGCTTACGCTTGCAGCGATCAATGAATTGCAGTATATGCAACGGTTATCTCTGCCCACACCGTCCGGGTGGTCGCATCTTATTATTCTTACGTTATCGAAGTTTGACGAAGCGTTTGCTTTCAGATCGCTGTACAGCTGAGAATCGACACGGCTGCCGCTCGCTAAAATTTGATAAAGATAAATTTCACTTGAGCAGTCTATATTAGCGATATTAGCATTCGTGATACTTGCCAGCTGTTTAAGCAGAACACCGTCTTCTAAAATCAGCGTGTCAATTTTCAGCGTTTCAACATAGGAGGAGAAATATGTGGCATTTAATTTCACATTCTGGCAAACTACGCTGACCTCTCCCGAGAAAGTAACAGTGCCGCCGTCCATGCTAAATCCATTTTCAACCCCAAAAGTACACTTACTGTCACTGCGTATAGTGATTTGGGTTCCGGATCCGTTAAAGCTATTGAAATAGACACCAAAGCCGTTCATATCGACAGTAAGTTCTCCGCCGTTTACGTTAATGTCAGTATTTCTATCGAAGAAATCTCTGAGCATTTTCAGCGTACAGCCCTTGTTTTCGTTCTTTGCCGCAAACTCAAACGCTTCCGTAAGTTTTGTAAAGTATTTTACCGTTGTTCCGGTCTCACTCTTTACAGTGACTGCAACATACATCTTTGCATTGCACTCGTTGCATACACCTTCCGCATTGATCTCACTGTGTGCACACTGATAACCGCAGCCGCACCTTCCTGTTTCGTCATACTCATGCTTGCTGTGGTCGATTACCGTAAGTGACATATCGCTTTCCGAAACCTTGCTTGCGTCAAACAGCTTTCCGTCGCTTGTCGTAAACGCCTTGTTCTCGCCGAGCAGATCTTTCAGTGCCTTGCCCTCTGCGCTTACATCTATGCTGCTGAATGTACCGCTGTTTATAGTGACCGTACCTCCGCTGACGCTCAGCTTATTATAAGTACCGCCGTTTATAACAGTCTTGCCGCCGCTTACGCTGATACTGTCATCGTTGATAGTTATGTCATCAAACGTTACCGTGCCGCCCGTTACAGCTATGAGATATCCCACCGAGCTTCCCGGATACTTCGATAATGTACAGCCGTCATCTCCCGTGATCTTGACATTTCCGCCGCTTACTTTGATCACAGCAGATGCACTTCCCGTTTTCTTGAATAAAACGGTAAAGCTGCCCTGTGTGATCTCACAGTCTCTGTTCACACCTCTGTATAATTCTAATGTACAGCCGTTGTTCTCCTCAAGCTGTGCCGCTTCAAATGCTTCGGGCACATTGTCGGTATAGCATGCCTTGTCGCCGTTTGTTTTAACAAGTATCGCATTTATGCTGGCATCACATAACGAACAACGATAGTAATCATACTCGTCTGTCGTTAATGCGTCATACGGATGCGTACAGGTCGCCATTTCAAACTCGACATCATTCGTCACATACTCATATCCGTTCAGCTTGATAACAAGATGTGCCTTTACAGTGCCGTCAGTATCGGAAATTTCATCTGCATTTGCAAACGTATATGAATTTCCGACGAAGTCGAGCTCTCTTATTAAGGTATCGCCTACATATAAACCGACTGTGACCTTATTGGCATCGCTTATCGTGTATCCGTCGCTTGTATTAACATTGAAGTTAAATAAGATCTGCCGTGCACCTCCGCCGTTGCGGTACAGCACAGTCTTATTTGCTGTCGCCGTTGCGCTCTTTATCGGCGCTTCCTTTACTTCTACATTAGTTATATCCTGCTTTTCACGCTCTGCAATAGTAGACCAGATGCCGGAATCGATAATACTCCTATAGGCATAGCCGTCCGCAAGAAGCTGTCCTACGTTTCTGCCTTCGCCTGAAACCTGTAAGCTGTAGAATTGACCGCCTTTAATTACAGCGTTACCGCCGTCTTTAATTATGAAGTCAGAGAAAGTACCACCGTTGATTTCCGCATTGCTGCCGTTGCGAACGGCAACACGTTTTATTAAGCCACTGCCGTTAACGGTCAGCTTACCGCTCGTTACTTCTATGGAATACCATACATCAGTACCGGGTTGTGAGAGCCTTTTACCGTTAAGTTCAAGCGTAACATTGCCTGTAACAGCTATCGTATCTGTAATATCGTCCGTGATGTTCTTCTGCAGCGTTACAGTAGCCGTACCTATCTCATTAGCCTTGTCAAAAGCGTCATAAATATCGCTGAACAGATCCGTATTTTCGCTTCCGCCGTCCGTATAGCTTACAGTTGCAACGATTTCCTCATTGCAGTAAGGACAGGGATTTCCGTCAAGCACATAACTGCCTTTTTCACCCTTATGAACGCACTTATCAACAAAAATTCTATCGGTTTTGGTCATGGTCTGAATAGCTTCGTATGTGTAAACAGTAATGCCATTCATACTATTACCGAAAACTACGCTTCCACTCGCGATTGCCATACCTAAGCCTGTTTTGCAAGTGGTGCTGCCGAACTCGCCGGTTACGATAGAGATGCTACCGGACCCGTTGATATTCACGCTTAAAGAATCGGCTGTAACATAATTGATGACCGTGTCTCCGCCGTTAGCTTTCAGTGCATCAATATTTGCACCGTTTACAACAGCCTTTCCGCCATTTATTGACAGTTCTTTAATATAACTCTCGGCACTGTTTACTGCAAGCGCACCGCTTGTTAATGTTACACTTCCCAGCTTGATTTTACCGTCAATTGTAACCTCAGCGTCAGTTCCGTTAACTGTGATTCCGCTTGGCAGATTTTGATTGCTCACGTCCTGTACTGCCGAAGAAGTGAAAGTCACGTCACCGCCGTTGACAGTGAACTGATAATATGCCTCTTTACCGTTAAAGTCAACAGTAAACTTACCGCCCGTCACGGTAATGGACGCAGGTACTCTTTCCGAAATCAGCTTTACAGTGCTGCCTTCGTTCTCCTGCGCCAGCTTTATGGCTCTATTAAGACCCGCATAGCCTAACGACTTGCCGTCAGCATCTACTACCTCGGCTTCTATCAATAAATCACATATACCGCAGAATACCAAACCGTCGGTTTCGTTATTAAAGCTATCCTCAGGGTGCGAGCAGGTCGCAAGTGTAAACTTAAGCACATTCGACTTATATTCGTATCCGTCACACTTCAGTACAGTGTAATATTCAACCTCACCGTCTTCCGCTACAATCTCACCGATTTTATAACCGAATACCATATACCAGTTAACAGAAAGCTTAGAATCTTTACTGCGATTATTGCCGTTTACGAAATCCGAATAGGTTATCCGCTTTGAAGTGTCCGCCACATCGCATGTAACATTGACTTTCAATTTTTTCGCTCCGTTACGGTATATAACAGGCGTTCCTTCGCCTGCCCACGAAATACTTGCACTCTTTATCGGCGCTTCTTCTACGGATAACGCTCCTATAGAACCGCCCAAATAGCTATCTTTTTCACGCTCATCAATCGAAAGCCAAGTGCCGTCAGCATTTTTATACGCATAACCGTCTGCCAGTACAGATTCAAGATTGCCGTTAAATATCTCGATGTCGTTGAATTTACCGCCGCTGAGTTTTACGTTACCGCGAACGGACAGACCTTGTATAGTGCCGCCGCCTATTTCTGCGTTGCCTCCTTTTTTAACTGACACAGAATTGAAGTATCCACCGCCGTTAATGACTAATTTTGAGTTTTCATTAACGTAAATAGGTGTATCCATATCGCCATCGCCGTTTACAGTAAGCGTGCCACCGTCAGATACCGATATACGCGCTATGCCATAACGACCACCCAGTGTTTTACCGTTCAGTTCAAGCGTTACATTGCCCATAACGGTAATCTCCTGTGTACGTTCGCTGTCTGTAATATCCTTATACAGCGTTACTGTAGCCGTACCTATCTCATTAGCCTTGTCAAAAGCGTCGCATATATCGCTGAACAGCTCTGTCTTTGCACTTCCGTCAACCGTATAGCTTACGCTTGCGGCAAACTCAGAGTTACAGTATTTGCATATACCGCCCTCATTAAAGGCATAACTGCCGTCCTCATTCTTATGCTCGCACTTTGTGACCAGATAATACCTTCCGTCACTGTAGGCTAAAGAGCTTTCTTCGGCTATATCGCTGTATAATAAAGCCTTTGCTGTTTTCTCAGCAGTCGGATCTGTCGGATTGTCGTAGCTTATCACACGCACACCGCTTGCAAGCACGTCCTTAAATTTATGCTGTCCGAGAACGATACGGCCGTAAGTACCGCCGCCTATAGTCACCTTTGCGTCGGTTGTGGCATTGGCTATAATCAAATTATCAGCACCGGCATTATTGTCGGCATTTACGCCTTCGCTGATGTTTACAGTACCGCCTAATATATAAATTTGACCAAATCGGGTACTTGAGTCTTCAGGCAACGTAAGAGAACCGCTGTTCACATATATCTCGCACTTGATTAACAGATGACCTTTGGCAACAACATCTGCACCGTCAATAGTTATTCGCCCACCGTAATAATTACCGATAGTACCGTAATTATTTGCGGCAATCGTAAACTGACCGCTTGACAGCGTAACCTCACTATTGATCTTACCGCTTGTTACAAGAGTGAAAACACAGCCCTTGTTTTCAGCCTTATCGGCATATAATAAGCCTTCTTCAATGCTGTCAAAATACTCGTCAGTAGTACCGTCGGCTGATGTCACCTTTACATGAAGCACAGCACCGCACGCACACTTTGTATTTGTTTCGGTGTATGTATGAGTATGCGCTACAACCATGACATTTGTAAGTCTTCCGCCGATTGTCTTCACACTGCCGTCAACTATACTTTCGGGGAGAGTTGTGAATTCTTGTACGGTCGCAAATGCATAACCCTTTGCAAGCAGAGTGTTTACAGGTGTGCTGTTGCTTTCCTCGCCGCAGATGGTGTTGTACCTTCCGCCGTATAAAACTACACCGCTTGCGTGTGCAATATAAACATTCTCAAATATGCCGCCGTATATTTCGACACGCTTAGCACTGTTAATGACTAAATTGAGTACATCTGCGGCTGAACTGCCGCCGTCTGCAGTACCGTTTATAAGCGTACCGCCGTTTACACTAAAAGGTGCGTCTATGCATCCGTAGTAGGTGCTTTTCCTGCTGTCCTTAAGGTACAGCACACCACCGTTATTTACACTTATATCCGCCTCTCCGCCGAGTGAATATCCGTTCACATCGACAGTAACCGTTGCATTGGTGATTGTTGCGGACGTCGAAAGCGAGCAATCCTTATACAATGTCAGCGTACAGCCGCTGTTTTCCTCCGATAATGCCGCAGTAAAAGCGTCGTCTATATTATCGAAATACTTCGCTGTTCCCACGCCCGAAACGCCCGCAGTAAGCTGATATTTGCAGGTAGAGCATACACCCGTTTTGCTGTCAACATCCGTATGACCGCACCGCTTACCGCAAATCGTACACTTGCCCGTTGTGCTGTCGTAACTGTGATCTTCATGTGATGTTACAAAAACAGTTGCAAGACCGTCTTTCAACAGTGTTTTTGAGCCGTCTATCGTCTCAGCATTGGGATACTTCATAAACATACGGTTCTCAGCCAACAAAGTCAGTATTTCTGCGTTTGCTCTGTCCCCGCCGCCGTTATAGCATATTTTTCTGAAAGATCCGCCGTGAAGAATTACGTCACTGCTTGCATCGTTTATATTGAGTGTTATGCCGATTGAACAATAGCAGTCAAATGTACCTGCACCTACCGACACAGTTCCCATAGCGCCGCAGTTTTCGTCAAATGTCAGCTTACCGCCGTTCGCTACATTGAAATCGCCATAAATACTATTATTTTTTCCCGATCCCGTAACGGTTATATCTCCCGAAACAGTTAACGTACCTACATTGGCTTTCTCAGCGATCCACAGCGTGAACTTACCGCTGAGTGTTGTGTAGATGCCTGTATAATTCTTGTATACTTTTAATGTACAGCCGGTGTTTGCGTCACTGTCAGCCGCTTCAAAAGCCGCTTCCATCTCAGTTTCCTTATAAACGGAAGCTACAGCCCCATCCTTTACGATAACAGCCGCATACTGATATTCACACTCTGTACACTTGCCCGTGTCAATGTCAACATCGCTGTGAGTGCATACATATCCACAGCCGCACTTGCCGTCAACATAGGTATGGCTGTGAGCTTTGACTGTCAGATCACTGCCTGCCTGAACACTTGCGTTGAAAAGATTTCCGTCAGCGTCAAAGAAAGCCTTACCCTCGCCGAGCATATCGCATAATGTTCTATCGCCTTTGATTGTAAGATCGACATACTTACCGGCATTCAGTATAACTGTACCATAATCATTTATATTGATCGCACTGTCGAAATATATATCACCGTCTACGATAAGTGTACCGCCGGGAGCATCGACTGTCGGACTTACCGAACCGGAGCATGTAACCTGTTCGCTGCCGCTGTTTTTAAACGTAACCTTTCCTCCACTCCAGGGGGTAACGCCCCTGACAGTGAAATCGTGTCCGTTTAAGTCAATTGTGATCACTCCGTCTATATCATGCTGCTCAAGTTTATAATAATCCTTAAACAGCTTTACTGTACCGCTTTTACCGGATTCATTGAGTAAAGAGTGAAGCTCATCGGTATCTACATACTTTGAGATTCCGTTTGCATCTGTATAGATTGCGACAGACACAACCGCACCGCAGATTGAACAGATGCCGGTGTCCGTGTTTATATCACCGCCATGCTCGCAGGGCTTTCCGCACTCCTCGCACTTGCCTGTTCCACTGCTGTATTTGTGGTCAGCGTCAGTATGCTCTACAACAGTAATTGTGCCGTAGCCGTATGTTTTGCTGTTTATAATTATACGGGTTGCTCCGTAATAAAGATTAATAATCTTGCTACTGCTCTCGTATTTCAGCATCTGATTATCCGAAAGCAGATTTTTAAGCATTATGTTTTCTGATAACGGGCTGCTGTTGTCCAGATCATACGCCAACATCTCAGTAATCTTCATTCCCGTAGCAAGCTTTACAGATGTTGCATTTCCTTCATTGCTTAAAGATTCCTTTACAGCCAGATATCTCACAGTTACATTTGCACCGTCACTTACAGTGAACCTTGTACCTGCCTCAGCAAAAATTGTATCAAATTCTACATTTGCTTCGCTGTCAATTATGAATGATCCGCCTTTGCAAACATACACCTGGTCAACATAACTGCCCTCTGTGCCGGTTAATGTAAGCGTGACGTCTTTGTTGACCTCAAGCTTGATATTGTTCAGCTTGTGACCGTTAAGGTCGATCATAACATTGTGTTTTACATCTATAGTATCTAAAGTTGCAGTTGCCGATGCATCGCCGATATCCTGATAGATCTTAACATAGTTTCCGGTATCGGCAGTAACACTGTTAAGGCAGTCTGCGAGCGTGTCATAGCCTGTCGGCGCATTGCCGTCTGTGCTGATTGTAGCAACAAACTGATGCTCACACTTGTTACACTTACCCGTGTCAATATCAATATTGCTGTGATCACATAACGCTCCGCAGTTTGTGCATTTACCGTCGGAATAACCGTTTTCATGTGCACATTCTTTATATGTAAATGTAAATTTTTCTGTAACAGTTTCTGTGCTGTCACCGTCTGAATAGGTTATATCGCAATACAGAACATAATTTCCGGCAGGAATATTATCCGCAAGCTTGAATTCGCCGTTGCTTCCGGATACTGCCGCACCGAGCTCATCTGCACTGTATGCACTGTTCGTACTGTACCAGTTATAGCTTATGCTTTCACTGTCAACCGTATAGGTGCTTACAAGCTTGTAATTGTCCTTCTCTTCCTGCGAAGTGTTTGTATAGAAAACCGTTCTGTTTGTGTTGTCACCCTGTGTAACCTTGTTGAAACGGTTTGCATTCGACTTTACCTGAACGGTATTGGATACAATATCTCCGCACTTTATTGTAAGAGTATTATCAGTGTCGTATGTAACCGAAAACTCGGTATCGCAGACCATGCACACCCAGCCGTAATCGGTCTTGATTATGCTTGCTGATAAATCGGGTTCATCGCCGCCGAAATAGCCTCTTGCGTCTGCAAACTCTTCATCGCTCATATTCTTCAGAGTAATATCAAAGTAAACCGTACCCTTGAGCTTGGTATCAGTCATGCCTTCAATTATTTCATACTCTTCCGTCTTGAATATTCCTGTCTGCTTTCCGAGTATTATACGGGGAGAAGTATCAGGCTTTATAACTACCGTCTTAGCGTCCGCTCCGCCAATCTCATAATAGCCGCTGTTATACTTGACCTCGCCTGTCACAGCACTTTCCGAAGCCTTGAACTCGGTCGAGCCCTTTATTACAAATTCATTCTCGTCTATTGTCGGTACAGTTTGACCGATAGCGTATGAACCGCCCGTAGTGTAAACCGAGCCTGTACCGTTCATTATAAGGTTTACTTTGTAAATGCCATACTTAGTACCGTAAGCAGTGACCTTACCGCCGCTTATTTCGGCATCCATTCCGTCGCCGTTGTTTTCGCTGTAGTATATTCCGACTCTTGCTGCATTGCCTTCAGGCACAGTAATACTGCCGTTTTCGCTGACGGAAATTTTGTCACCGAAATTACCGGTAAGCAATATTGCACTGTTTAACGTAGATTCATTAGCACAACCTACTGCAGTAAGACTGCCGTTGCCGTCAACAGTAATGCCGCCGCTGACATTGACAGCCACACCCTCAAAAGATGCAGTTGTCGCATTTGCGTTCAGCACACCGTCATTATGTATTTCAAGCGAATTTGTCTTTACAGTACCTGTTGCGTTTACTGTACCGCCGTTCAGGATTATTGATCCGCCGAGAGAGCGCGCCATACTGTCTGTAGAGCGGTTCTCTGCATTCAGCACACCGTCGCCGCTGATCGTCATAGTGCCGTCACAGTTAACATCATTCGTATTTACGGCACTGAGAACGTATGTATCGCTGTCGCCGGTGTTCGTCTGTACGATAGTATTGTTACCGTTCAGCACTATCTCCGTACCGTCGGGGACTGTTACGACGCTCATACTGTCGGTTGTCGCCTGAATGTTCACTCCGTCAAGCGTCAGCGTCTTTGTGTCATAATCCCAGCTCCAGCCGGCACCGTTTTCGTCCGCTGTCTTTTCTCTGAAATCAAGCGGTGTCGTGATGACATTGCTCTCGCCGTCATGCGTATGTCCCTCGCCCTCGGCAAATGCCGATAACGGTACAGCCGTCAGCGTCATTGCCGCAGACAGCACCGCACTTATGAGCCGTACAAATTTTTTCTTCATGTTTTTCCTCCTGTAGATTTACCCGTGCTTATGCCATGCACCTGCACTTATGCAGTGCCTCCTTCAGCTTTTCAAGCGGTATCGGCTTCTTGTGGAAATAGGTACAGCCAAGCCTGTATGACTGCGCCCCGAATCCCTCATCGTCCGACAGCCATATTACAGGCGTATCCCTGTCGGCATTCTTCGCCGCAATAACGCCCTCCATACCGTCCGCTCCGTCGGCAAGCACGATTATAAGGTCAGCCGTCTTACACTCATTCACAAAGCTCTCATACCTCTGTCATACCCTGTAGGCAATTCGTCGATATGCCGCCGTTGCGATTTGTGTTATTTTCGCTTTCAGTATCTCCGCCTCGTTTGCAGTATCGTAAACGCAGATGAGCATACTTCTCCCCTTATAATTTTATAATTATATCATAACTCATTTGCTTTGCGATTTCAACTTTTTGGCACGAACGGTTGTTATAACGGCACGAACGGTCGCAAATGCGGCACATAATACAAAAAACCTGCACCCTACAGCCACCGGTCAAGTGAAATATATTGCCAAGCACTATCCCTTCGCCCTGCACCACATTCTTGGCTCCCTTGTCAAAGGTGAGGTGCTGTCGCCCGAAAAAATTCGGGCTACTACCGGAGGGATTGCTCCCTATCCGCACCAACCCTCCCAAACCCGCACTATCCCTTGCCCCGCACCACGTCCTTGCCTCCCCTCGAAAAAGGGGAGGTGGCACGGCTGTAGAGGTTTTTCGG
>ENA-OPUE01001372-OPUE01001372.1-human-gut-metagenome-genome-assembly--contig:-NODE-1372-length-15050-cov-3.152251_pt1 | contig 15050 bp, 9 predicted proteins | sample MGYA00241466_ERZ501924 | MGnify/ENA primary metagenome ERZ501924 (study PRJEB25962, sample SAMEA2042223) | human gut metagenome | biome: human gut; feature: human-associated habitat; material: faeces...
AGGCTGAAACCGGAATCAAATTGTTATGGGGCACGGCAAATGTTTTTGGTCATGCACGCTATATGAACGGTGCTGCTACAAACCCCGAATTTGATGTGGTTGCCCGCGCTGCTGTCCAGATAAAGAACGCTATTGACGCTACCATCGAACTGGGTGGCTCCAATTACGTGTTCTGGGGTGGACGTGAAGGGTATATGTCTTTATTGAATACAGATCAGAAGCGTGAGAAAGAACATCTGGCTCAGATGTTGACCATCGCCCGCGATTATGCCCGGAGCAAAGGGTTTACAGGTACTTTCCTGATTGAACCCAAACCGATGGAGCCGACTAAGCATCAATATGATGTGGATACCGAAACTGTGGTAGGGTTCTTGAAAACTCACGGACTGGACAAGGATTTCAAGGTGAACATTGAAGTGAATCATGCTACGTTGGCTGGTCATACATTTGAACATGAACTGGCTGTTGCGGTAGATAACGGAATGTTGGGATCTATTGACGCTAACCGTGGCGATTATCAGAACGGATGGGATACAGACCAGTTCCCTATCGACAATTACGAACTGACCCAGGCCATGATGCAGATTATCCGCAACGGCGGTTTGGGTAATGGCGGTACCAACTTCGATGCCAAGACACGTCGTAACTCTACTGATCTGGAAGATATCTTTATCGCCCATATTGCAGGTATGGACGCTATGGCGCGTGCATTGGAAAGTGCTGCTGCTTTGCTTAATGAATCTCCTTACTGCAAGATGTTGTCAGACCGTTATGCTTCATTCGACAGTGGCAAAGGTAAAGAATTTGAAGAAGGCAAGCTGACACTGGAAGATGTAGTGGCTTATGCTAAGCAGAATGGTGAGCCCAAGCAAGTAAGCGGTAAGCAGGAATTGTACGAAGCCATCGTAAATATGTATTGCTGATCCGGCCGGAATGGTATTGCACAAGTTTTACCCTTGCAGACCTTTTTTAAGAAGGAGGGCTGTGCAATGAAGTCTGAATGAATTCTGCTAACGGATTATTAAAGAATAAACGGCTGTACACCGTCAGGTGGCAGCCGTTTTTATATTTGTTAGAGGGATATTTATGAAATAATACTCGCCTATATCGAAAATAATATCTACCTTTGCGGCTGCTAAATTACTAAGTTTATTGAATTTATATGATAAAAAAACTATTATCCGTACTGGTCTTAGTTTTTGCCCTCTCGGGTTCTGTGCTTGCACAGCAATCTATGAGTGACCAACAGGTGTTGGAATATGTGAAGACGGGCATGCAACAAGGAAAAGACCAACGTCAGATTGCTACAGAGTTAGCCCGTAGAGGAGTGACACAAGAACAGGCTAAGCGTGTAAAGAAACTTTATGAACAGCAAAATGGGTCTGCTGATAAAGACGCAAATGCAACGATGCAAAATCGGAACCGTTTGCGTGAAAAGACAAAGACTCAGGAAGATATCTATGTAACAGAGAATTTTACTTTCGACCAACGTCCGGCTGCGGACAGAGTGGTAGGGAAGAACTCGTTGGACAGTGTTTCTGCCAATCGTTATTACGAGGGGATGGGCATGGGTGATATGGAAGATATGCAGAAGGATAAGGTGTATGGACGGGACATTTTTGAAACCAGAAACCTTACATTCGAGCCGAGTGTGAATCTGGCTACTCCTCCTAATTACCGTCTGGGGCCGGGTGATGAGGTAATCATTGATATCTGGGGTACAAACCAGGCTACCATCCGCGATAATGTATCTCCGGACGGATCTATCACGATCCCCGATTTGGGATTAATTTATCTGAACGGTATGACTATTGCCGAAGCCAACCAATATTTGCGTAAAGAACTGAATAAGATTTATGCAGGGCTTGATAATGAACAGAACCCGTCCTCACAAATCAAGGTTACTTTGGGAAACAGCCGGACGATCCAGGTGAACGTGATGGGGGAAGTGTTCCAACCGGGAACTTATGCATTGTCTTCTTTCTCTACCGTGTTTCATGCACTGTACCGTGCCGGTGGTGTGAGCGATATCGGTAGTTTGCGTAATATACAAGTAGTGCGCGGAGGACAGAAGATCGCTACCGTAGATGTGTACGATTTTATTATGAAAGGTAAAATCAATGATGATATCCGCTTGCAGGAAGGCGATGTGATCATCGTTCCTCCATACGAGGCGTTGGTTAGCATAGAGGGTAATGTGAAACGCCCCATGAAATACGAGATGAAAAACAACGAAAGTGTTGCCACGTTGTTGAAGTATGCCGGTGGATTTTCGGGGGATGCCTATACCCGTTCTCTCCGCATGATTCGTCAAAATGGAAAGGAGTATCAGATTTATACGATTGATGATATTGATTATTCCGTATTCCAGGTAAAAGATGGTGATGCGCTGACTGCTGAAGCTATTCTGGACCGTTTTGAGAACAAGCTTGAAATCAAGGGGGCTGTCTATCGTCCGGGCATTTATCAGTTCGGAGGAACCTTGAATACAGTCCGCCAACTGGTGGAAAAGGCTGAAGGTCTTATGGGTGATGCCTTTACAGGACGTGCAGTGTTGCATCGCGAGCGTGAGAATTTGAAGAAAGAGGTTATTCAAGTAGATATAAAAGGCATCATGGACGGTACTGCACCCGATGTACCTTTGCAGCGTAATGATGTGCTTTATATTCCCAGTATTCATGACTTGGAGGATGTGGGAAGCATCATGGTGTATGGTGAGGTTGCCCGTCCGGGTGAGTTCGCTTTTGCCGACAATACGACTTTGGAGGATATTATAATCCAGGCTGGCGGATTGATGGAGTCGGCTTCTACCGGCCGTGTGGATGTTTCCCGCCGTATCAAGGATAGCAAAGGTACGGAAGCGGTTTCCACCATAGGACAAATGTACTCGTTTTCTCTGAAAGACGGTTTTGTGATAGACGGAGAACCGGGTTTTGTGTTGCAACCGTACGATCAAGTATATGTGCGTAAGAGTCCTGCTTATCAGGAACAGGTGAATGTGCAAGTGACCGGTGAGGTTTTATATGAAGGTGATTATGCGCTGACAGAGAAGAGTGAACGTCTTTCCGATTTGATCAAGAAGGCAGGTGGAGTGACTCCGTTTGCTTATATCAAAGGGGCCCGTTTAAGCCGTCGTATCAATGACGATGAACGCAAACGTATGGAAACGGTTCTGGATATGGCCAAGACAGGAAAGGACTCCATTGATGTCAACCGGCTGGATTTGGGAGATATCTATTATGTGGGCATCGATTTGGAAAAAGCGATGCTTAAACCCGGCTCCAGTGCGGATATCGTATTGCGTGAGGGGGATGTGATTGAAATTCCTGAATACAACAATACGGTACGTATCAGTGGGGCTGTGATGTATCCCAATACCGTTTCATTTGAAGATGGCAAGACGTTGAAATATTATATCGAGCAGGCCGGAGGTTACGGTTTCCGTGCGAAGAAGAGCAAGGCGTATATTGTATATATGAACGGTCAGGTGAAGAGAGCGAAGAAGGGTAGCCGTGAGCTGATCCAGCCGGGCTGTGAGGTGATTGTTCCGGTGAAGGAAAAGAGCAACTGGTCTTTGCAGAACACCTTGTCCATAGCAACCACCAGTGCGTCGTTGGCTACTATGATTGCATCTATTGCTAATATCTTAAAATAGAAACAGTATGGCGGAAGATAAGAATTATACGAATAATACGGAAAGACCACGGGAAGACGAGGAGTTGGAAATTGATTTGATGGAGTATGTCCGTAAGTTGTGGGCTGCCCGAAAGGTGCTGTTGAAGGCTGCCGGAATAGGTGCTATTGTAGGGGTGATTATCGCTCTGAGTATTCCCAAGCAATATACGGTGGAAGTGACATTGTCTCCCGAATCCGGTAAAAGCGGAGGGGGGAGCCTGTCGGGAATGGCTGCCATGCTGGGGATCGGAGGCATGAGTCTGGGCAGTGAGGCGGATGCGTTGAACGTATCTCTTTTCCCGGATATAGTAGCGTCTACTCCTTTCATTCTGGAACTGTTTAATGCACATGTCACCACGTTGGACGGTGAGGTGGATACTACTTTTGTAGCTTATCTTGATGAGCAGAAAGCTCCGTGGTGGGGTGCTGTGATGGGATTGCCCGGGGCGGCTATAGGTGGGGTGAAATCTCTCTTCTCCGATAAGGAAGAGGAAGAAGGGAATAAGCTGGATCCTTTCCATCTGACAGAAGATCAGGCGAAGAAAGTGGAAGCCATGCGTAAGGCGATTACTGCTGATGTGGATAAGAAAACCGGCATCACCACAGTGACGGTGACTTTGCAGGACCCGATGGTTACGGCCGCCATTACAGATACGGTAGTGGTGAAACTTCAAGAGTATATCACAGCGTACAGGGTCTCTAAAGCCCAGCAGGATTGTGCTTATCTGGAACAATTGTATAAGGAACGCCAGCAGGAGTATTATGTAGCCCAGCAGAATTATGCCAATTACATGGATGCCAACAAGGGGGTTGTCCTTCAAAGTGCTTTGACGGAGAGAGAACGGTTGCAGAATGATATGAATCTGGCATATCAGGTGTATAGCCAGGTGGCTACCCAATTGCAGGTGGCACGGGCCAAAGTACAGGAGGCCAAACCTGTATTTGCCGTTGTGGAACCTGCCAGTGTGCCGTTGCTGCCTTCGGGAACCAGCAAGAAGGTGATTCTTGTCGGATTTATTTTCCTGGCAGTGGCGGGCGCTTCCGCATGGATCTTGTTCGGACGTGAATTCTTTGAAAATCTGAAGGCAGGACTTAATGCTCCTCAGGAGGGGATGGAGAAGAAGTGATATAAAGATATTGACCTATAAAAACAGGGTGCATCTCTTTCGTAGGAGGTGCACCCTGTTTTTATAGGTCAATCTTCGGAAATGTTGCCCTGAACGTTACGATAGTCCGGTGTGCAGTTTTCGGCTTCTTTAATTTCACTGGCAAAACCGGACAAACGCAGAATCAAAACTGCCTTTAATATAAACTTTGATTAAAGTCGAAATCCGTTTGATAGTCTTTCAATCTCGGATGTTTCTTGTCCTTGTCGGACAAAATAACCTTGTCGGCCGGAAGTCGCCAGTCTATGCCTAGATCGGGGTCGTCCCATGCGATTCCTCCTTCGCTTTGCGGAGCATAATAATGGTCACATTTGTATTGGAACAACACTTCGTCACTTAGTACCGCAAAGCCGTGTGCGAATCCGCGGGGGATAAAAAACTGCCGGTGATTCTCTCCGGTCAATTCTACAGCCACATGCTTTCCGAAAGTGGGAGAACCTTTCCGGATATCTACAGCCACATCCAGTACCGCTCCCTTGATTACACGCACCAGTTTGCTTTGTGTGAAAGGAGGTTTCTGGAAATGCAGGCCGCGTAATACACCATAAGTGGAGAAACTCTCATTATCCTGTACAAATGTAGTCCTGCATACTTTTTCTTCAAATTCACGTCCCGAGAAGCTTTCAAAGAAATACCCTCTTGCATCATTAAAAATACGGGGTTCCAAAATGAAAACCCCGTCTATTGCTGTTTTTATAACTTCCATTATTCTAATCCCAGTTCTTTTATAACTTTCAGTAAATATTGTCCGTATTGGTTTTTAAGCATCGGCTGAGCCAGTTCCTGCATCTTTTCCGGGGTAATCCAGCCTTTTCTCAAAGCTATGCCCTCAAGGCACGCCACTTTCAGCCCCTGGCGCTTTTCAATGACTTCGATGTAGGTACTTGCCTCGGCCAGCGAGTCGTGAGTACCGGTATCCAGCCATGCGAAACCTCTGCCCAATGTTTGTACTTTCAATTCCTTGTCCTGAAGAAATTGCTGGTTTACGGTGGTGATTTCCAGTTCTCCCCGTGCCGAAGGCTTGATATTCTTGGCTACTTCCACTACCTTGTTGGGGTAGAAATAGAGTCCCACCACGGCATAGTTGGACTTAGGTTGGGCAGGTTTTTCTTCAATAGAGAGACAATTGCCATCCTTGTCAAATTCCGCTACGCCATATCTTTCGGGGTCACTGACCCAATAGCCGAATACTGTTGCTTTCTTGTCCTCTTCGGCAGCACGTACGGATTCTCTCAACATGGCGGACAGACCGTTGCCGTGGAATATGTTATCACCCAGTACAAGGCAGACGGAATCATTTCCGATGAATTTCTCGCCGATGATAAAGGCCTGAGCCAGTCCGTCGGGCGAAGGCTGTTCCGCATATTCAAAGCGTACTCCGAAATCGCTTCCGTCTCCTAACAGTCTTTTGAAGCTCGGTAAGTCGTATGGGGTGGAGATAATGAGTATTTCCCGTATGCCGGCCAGCATAAGTACCGATATAGGATAATAAATCATGGGTTTGTCGAAGACAGGGAGCAACTGTTTGGATACTCCTTTGGTAATAGGATAGAGGCGCGTGCCCGAACCTCCGGCTAGTACAATACCTTTCATATCTTTTTATTTTTTATAATGTTCCTACGATTTGAATTAATAGGCGTTTTTCTCGCCCCGGAACATGTTGGTTACTGTTTTTATCATGATGCGGATGTCGAGCAGGAAAGTCCAGTTCTCAATATACCACAGGTCTCTTCTTACCCTGCCTTCCATTTGGGAAAGTTCTTTGGTTTCTCCCCGATAGCCGGTGACTTGCGCCCATCCGGTAATTCCGGGTTTGACAAGGTGGCGCATCATGTATTTGTTAATCAGTTGGGAATATTCCTCTGTATGTTTCAGCATATGGGGTCTGGGACCTACAATGGACATCTCTCCTTTGAATACATTAATGAATTGCGGCAGTTCGTCCAGATTGCTTTTACGCAGGAAGTTGCCGAACTTGGTCTTGCGGGGATCATTCTTGGTAGCCTGCAATGAATCGGACAATGCATTCACTTTCATGGAACGGAACTTATAGCATTTAAAAATTTTCCCGTTTTCCCCGTTTCTCTCCTGTTTGAAGAAAATGGGACCAGGTGATGAAATTTTAATAATAAGACCTACAAATAGGTATATAAATGGAAAAATTGTAAGTAAAAACAGAGAGGAAAATGTCAAATCAAATAACCGTTTTGCCAGTCTGTTTACCGGGTTCTGCAACGGTTCGGTACGGATGGACAATACAGGAACTTCACCCAATAATTCCAGTTGCAGCTGACGCTTTATGTAATTACGTACATGAGGTACGCTATAGAAGCGGATCAGATTGTTCTCGCAATAGTTCATGATGGCCAGAATATCATCCTTTCTGCTGGATGGCAGACCGCAGTACAGTTCGTGCACGGTGTTATGAGACAACCATTCAAATAATTGGTTTACAGGACCTTTAAAGGGAATCCCTTTGGGGTAATTAGAGTCCTTCTCATCATAGAAAATGCCTAAAACCCTGTATCCGTAAGTCAAATCGTTCAACGTATGGTACAGCTCCACCATATTGTCCCCGTCACCTATCAGTACAGTGGCGTGCAGGTTCCTGCCACTGCGGCGGAACATTTTCACAAAGAACCGCAATGTCAGTCGCCATCCTATAGCTAAAGGTATGAAAGACAGATAGAAAACAAGCAGATAGATGCGTGAGAAGTTATCTACTTTAATAATGGCCAGCACCGTGAGGAAGATGACTACATGCAAGCTGATTGTTCCTAACAGACGGCCTACAATCTGTTCCGGACGCACTATGCGGTTGTGCAGTATGACCCCAAAGATGGATATGCATGGAATATAGCACAGGTTGGAAGTCAGCAGGTAGGTTTTCAATGAAATATGGGCTATGGCCTGTGAATCTATTCCTTTCAGAATAAAAAACACAAGTATCATAGAAAGGTTCAACAAGGCAAAATCACCTAATATCGCTACTAGTTTAATTATATCAGAGTTTTCAGTTGTCGGTTGTTTCATGACAAAAAAAATGTTAGTCGTATGCAAATATAGAACATATAAATTAAAACGCAATACTTTTTTTAAAAAATAATACTTATCTTTGCGGTCATACAACGTAAAAAATGAATCATATGAACATCAAGAATAATCACCTCGTTATAATGGCCGGAGGTGTTGGAAGCCGTTTCTGGCCGATGAGTACTCCTGATTATCCTAAGCAATTTATTGATGTACTGGGTTGCGGCCGTACATTGATCCAACTTACGGCTGACCGTTTTCAGGGGATCTGTCCTCCGGAAAATATTTGGGTGGTGACATCAGAGAAGTATGCGGACACTGTAAAGGAGCAGTTGCCCGATATTGCTGATGATCATATCTTGCGTGAGCCTTGCCGTCGCAATACGGCTCCTTGTATAGCATACGTCAGTTGGAAAATAAAGGCACGTAATCCTAAGGCCAATATGGTGGTGACCCCCAGCGACCACATTGTGATGAATATCGCGGAGTTTCAGCGGGTGATTAATTCGGCGATGAATTTTACGGCCGATTCGGACGCTATCCTTACCCTGGGCATGAAACCTACTCGTCCTGAGACGGGCTACGGTTACATTGAAGCTGATCTCAGTGTACCTTCTACCGCCAATAAGGAAGTATTCCGGGTGTATTCTTTTAAAGAGAAACCCGATCTGGAAACAGCCCGGCGCTATATTCAAAAAAATAATTTCTTCTGGAATGCCGGTATTTTTGTGTGGAATGTAAATACGGTGGTGAACGCCCTGCGCGTATATCAGCCTGCCATTTCGAAGGTGTTCGAGCGTTTGCTTCCTTATTATTATACGGACAAGGAGCAGGAAATGATTAACCAGAATTTCCCTTTGTGCGAGAACATTTCGGTGGATTATGCCATTATGGAGAAGGCGGATGAGATTTTTGTCCTTCCTGCCAGCTTTGGATGGAGTGATTTGGGTACTTGGGGATCGTTGCACGAGAATTTGCCGAAAGATGCCCATAATAATACGCAGATAGGTGAGAATATAAAGTTGTATGAAACCCGTAACTGTGTGATTCACACTACACAGGAAAAGAGGGTGGTGGTACAGGGACTGGACGGATATATCGTTGCTGAGAAGAATAACACATTGCTGATCTGCCGGTTGAGCGAGGAACAGCGCATCAAAGAATTCTCGGCGGAGTAAGTATTCTTTCTTGTATATATTTTATTTCTGCATACATGGAGTGTATGCTGTCTGTTATCTGCCGTTCTGTTTGGTCATTTTGTCCTTTGTCATGCCGAAAGGCAGATAGCGGTAGATAGCTATGTGATATGAAATAACTTAGAAGGCCTGCATGAGGCCATTTACAATAAACGAAATGAAAAAAGTTGCTTTAATTTCAGGTATTACAGGTCAGGACGGTTCATTCCTGGCAGAGTTTTTGATTGAAAAGGGATATGAGGTTCACGGTATTCTGCGCCGTTCTTCTTCATTCAATACCGGTCGTATAGAACATCTTTATCTGGACGAGTGGGTTCGTGATATGCAAAAGACCCGTCTGGTGAATCTGCATTGGGGGGATATGACCGACAGTAGTTCGCTGATACGTATCATTCAGGCTGTACAGCCCGATGAAATCTATAATCTGGCTGCTCAGAGCCATGTGAAAGTAAGTTTCGATGTGCCCGAGTACACTGCGGAAGCGGATGCGGTAGGCACGCTGCGTATGTTGGAAGCGGTCCGTATTCTGGGCCTGGAAAAGAAGACCAAGATTTATCAGGCATCGACTTCCGAATTGTTCGGACTGGTACAGGAAGTGCCTCAGAAGGAAACGACTCCTTTCTATCCCCGTTCTCCGTATGGGGTGGCCAAGCAGTATGGTTTCTGGATTACCAAGAATTATCGTGAAAGTTACGGTATGTTTGCCGTGAACGGCATCCTGTTCAACCATGAGAGCGAACGTCGTGGTGAAAACTTTGTAACACGCAAGATTACTTTGGCTGCCGCACGTATAGCCCAGGGATATCAGGACAAACTGTATCTGGGAAATCTGGATTCTTTGCGCGACTGGGGCTATGCCAAGGATTATGTGGAGTGTATGTGGATGATTCTTCAGCACGATACTCCCGAAGATTTTGTTATTGCGACCGGCGAGTACCATACGGTGCGCGAGTTCTGTACCTTGGCCTTCAAGGAAGTGGGCATTGAATTGCGCTGGGAAGGCAAAGGGGTGGATGAAAGAGGCATCGATGTGGCGACGGGCAAGGAACTGGTTGCCGTCGATCCTAAGTATTTCCGTCCTGCCGAAGTGGAGCAGTTGCTGGGTGATCCCACTAAAGCCAAAACCTTATTGGGCTGGAATCCCCGTAAGACTTCTTTCCCCGAACTGGTGAAAATCATGGTGAAACACGATATGAAATTCGTGAAGAAACTTCATCTCAAAGCAAGCTGTTAAATCATTAGTTAAAATTTCAATGGAGAAATCAGCCAAAATTTATATAGCAGGGCACCACGGACTCGTGGGCTCCGCTATTTGGCGTAACCTGCAAGAAAAGGGCTACACCAACCTGACCGGCAGAAGTCACAAGGAACTGGACTTACTGGACGGGGTTGCCGTAAAGGACTTCTTTGACCAAGAAAGACCGGAATATGTAATCCTTGCCGCCGCCCACGTGGGAGGTATCATGGCAAACAGCACATACAGGGCGGACTTTATCTACAAGAACCTGCAAATACAACAGAACGTGATAGGGGAAAGCTTCCGTCACGGAGTGAAGAAATTATTGTTTCTGGGAAGTACCTGCATTTATCCCAGAGACGCACAACAGCCTATGAAGGAGGATACTCTCCTCACCTCCCCGCTGGAATATACGAATGAGCCATACGCCATCGCCAAAATAGCGGGTCTGAAAATGTGCGAGAGTTTCAACTTGCAATATGGTACTAACTATATCGCTGTTATGCCTACGAATCTGTACGGTCCCAATGATAATTTCAATCTGGAACGCAGCCATGTGCTGCCTGCCATGATCCGGAAAATACATCTTGCCAAATGCTTGAACGAAGATAACTGGGAGAACATACGCTATGATCTGGACATGCGTCCGGTGGAAGGTATAAACGGAGAGAGCAGAACAGAGGAGATACTGGCTATCCTGAAAAGCTACGGTATCAGCAAGGACGGGGTGGAACTGTGGGGAACAGGCACGCCACTGCGCGAATTCTTATGGAGTGAGGAAATGGCGGATGCCAGTGTATTCATCATGGAGCATGTGGACTTTAAAGATACTTACCGTCCCGGCACAAAAGAGATACGCAACTGCCACATCAACATCGGTACGGGAAAAGAAATCTCCATCGCCGGCCTGGCTCATCTGATAGTAAAGGAGACGGGATATAAAGGCAACATTACATTCAATCCGGAGAAACCGGACGGCACCATGCGCAAACTGACTGATGTGACCAAATTGCACGAATTGGGATGGCATCACAAAATAGACATAGAGGAAGGGGTGCACAAGATGTACCAATGGTATCTGGAATATAAAAAGAAATAAAGAGCATACGTGTTATGGAAACTCATATCGTTATCATGGCAGGCGGCATAGGAAGCCGCTTCTGGCCCATGAGTACGCCGGAATGTCCCAAACAGTTCATTGATGTGACGGGATGTGGCAAAAGCCTGATCCAACTGACAGTGGAACGCTTTCAAGGGTTGTGCATTCCGGATAATATATGGATAGTGACTTCGGATAAGTATAAGGAGACGGTAAGGAAACAATTGCCATCCGTGCCGCCTCATCATATACTGACGGAGCCGGTTGCACGTAACACGGCACCCTGCATCACATACGCTTGCTGGAAAATCAAAAAACACCACCCTGACGCCAATATTGTAGTGACTCCTGCGGATGCATTGGTTATCAATACGGATGAATTCCGCCGGGCGATAGCCAAGGCACTGCTGATGACAGATCAAAGCAAGGCCATTGTAACCATAGGTATCAAACCTTGCCGCCCGGAAACGGGATACGGATATATAGCTGCAGGAGAAGAGGTGGATCAGGATATACGGAAAGTGGATGAATTCAAAGAGAAACCGGACTTGAAAACGGCACGGCACTATGTGGACGCCGGGAATTATTTCTGGAATGCAGGGATCTTTGTATGGAATGTAAAGACCATAGAAGAGGCTATACGCCGTTATGCACCGGGCATTGCCGAGGTGTTCGACAGGATTTATCCGGAGTTCTATACCGAAAGGGAAAAAGAAACCATAGAAGAGCTGTTCCCTACTTGTGAAAGTATATCCATAGATTATGCCGTAATGGAAAAAGCGGAACGGATTTATGTATTGCCGGCAGAGTTCGGATGGTCTGATCTGGGCAGTTGGGGCTCATTACATTCCTTGCTGCCCAAAGATAACCGGAACAATGCCATCGTAGGCGAAAATATCCGATTGTATGAATGTAATAACTGCATTGTACACACACCGCATTTGAAACAAGCGGTGATACAAGGACTGGACGGATATATCATAGCCGAGAAAGAGGGAACCCTGCTGATATGCAAACTGGCAGAAGAGCAGCGTATTAAAGAATTTTCGAAAGCATAAGGAATGATTATAGCAGTTGATTTTGACGGCACAATAGTGGAGCATAAATATCCCGAAATAGGCAGGGAACTACCCTTTGCCATAGAAACGCTGAAAAAACTACAACAGGAACGGCATCGCCTTATTCTGTGGAGTGTGCGGGAAGGTAAATTATTACAGGAGGCCGTGGATTTCTGCCGGGAGCGTGGATTGGAATTTTATGCCGTAAACAGCAATTATGCGGAAGAAACCCTGGAAAGTGATCATTATTCCAGAAAACTGAAGGCGGATTTGTTTATTGATGACCGCAATCTGGGAGGACTGCCCGAATGGGGGATGATTTACAGAATGATCCATGACAAATGGGGATACGAAGATATTTATCAAAGTTCAGATAATAAAGAAGAGAATAAAAAGCGAAGCTTTTGGAAGATACTTTTTTCCAAGATGTAGAATCCCCGCTTCCGAATGTAGTGATACAGGGGGAAGCCCATAAGAAAACTAATGTTAGATCAGAGGTAAGTACTGTTATCAGCGGATAACGGGAACTTACGAAACAGTGTTGGTGATACCCGCCTGGGAAGGTAGGTATCACCTTTTTTTTGATCTATTCCATTAGTATTTGAAGACTTGTTCTTCTCCGGGTTCTATGGTCATGGCTTTCATTCCTTTCCGGGTTGGAATGTTCAGTATTCCCTTTCCGCCGTCGGACTTGATACGGATTACTTTCTTATCCATATAGATATGGATATTGCCGTATGGAGTAGGTACTGTTCCTTCCATCCATTTCAACCCGCCCAGACAAGGGGTGACGGAGTATTCCTCGTAACCGGGTTTGGTGGGTTTTACTCCCAGATAGTATTTGCCCAGCAAATAGATGGGGCTGGCTCCCCATGCATGGCAGAGGCTCTTGCCGTATGGACGTCCGTACATGGCCAAATGTTGGGTACCTGTTTCTTCGGGATTGTATTTCTCCCAGAAACTGGTAGCTCCTTCTTTCAACATACCGCCCCAATAGGCTTTCATTTCTTTCATTACCGATTCTTGTTCGCCCAAGGCGCACAGCGCTTCCAGTTCATAGAAACGCATATAAGGAGTGGTGATTTTCAAAATACTGTCATTCTGCAATACGGTGTGTTTGATGGTCTGCTGTTTATCGGCATTCAGATAATTGAAGAAGACAGAGAACATATTGGCGTAACGGGTAACGGACTCACTCTGCTTTCCCTGAATACGGTTGTGTACCATCGCTTGTTTCTGCTCATTCCAGAAAGCGGGTTCCAGCTTGGAACGTAAAGCGGAAGCCAGTTTCTCATACTTGGTTTTGTCTGCCGTATTGCCGGCCAGACTGGCACAAAGCGCCATGGTTTCCAAACTTTTGCAGAACAAGACTTGCTCAAAGGAGAGTTCGCCCTTCTTGTCCAGATAACCGTCTGCCCAGTCTACGAATACCCAGTCACCGGTCATACCTTCCACCATACCGTTGGCGTTGGTACGTCCCAATACATAGTCCATCATGCTTTGCATACGCGGATAGAGTTGGGTTACAAAGTCTTTGTCACCGGAATACATATAATAATCGTAAATACTGAGAAACCAATAGAAGGTGTAGTCCATAATGGTATTGCTGTGGCTGGTCACAGGGTCTTTTCCACGAAGCAGCCAAATGGTACGTTTCACGGTTTCATTATCGAAGAACAGATAGTAGTTCATCAGATAACTCTGGATGGCATCGCCACTCCATACCCAACGGTCGCGCTTGATGCCGTCGATAAAGAATTCACGGGTAGTAAGGTGCATGGTGTATGCTCCTACTTCCCAGATGCGGTTCAGCTCTTCGTCATTGCATTTGAATGAGCCCCGGTACTCTTCGGGCAGGTATTCGTATTGCATGGAAACGTCCTGCATCGTTACTCCCGGATCGCAAGTGACATAGACATAACGGAAGGCCTTGCTGTTGTCCAACGTGTATTCATCGTATAGTTTCCGTGTATTCCGGATGGCCAGATCGGTTATTTGCCCCGGCTCTGCCAGCAATTTGTCCAATGTTTCGCAATATTCCGTATCCAAGGCTTCTTCAGGACTTTCACCGTAATAGATATGGATCGTTCCTTTTCCCTTTACATCTTTCAGAGTGATATAACCAAAGGTTTCTTTTCCGAAGTCGTACAATACCCCCTCTTTCCGGGGAGTGGAGGAAACTGCTTTCATCGGTTTTCTAACCAATGAAAACTTGGAAGGCAGTTGGGTGGCTCCGTCAAAGTTCCAACACCCTGCATCCATATAAACGGTAGCAGAAGTATCACTGGCTTTTCCGCTTTCGTCTATCCATTCCTTGTCTTCGTAGGTTACTTTCCAGGTCTTGTCCGTATTTACGGTTTTTCCTTTCACATAAATAGTGGGGGGAGTGGACTGATTCCACACTTTGATGTTCAGACTGTGTTTTCCTGCGGGGAGTTTCAAGGTGGAGGGCATACCGAATTGCAGTTTGCCATCCAATTTCACATTGTATTTTCCTTCGGCGGCAATGAAGATCTCTTCAGGTTCCGCCAGGTCCAATTTCTTGCTGAATTCCACTACCACATAATGGCTGTCTGTTTTCCAGAA
>ENA-OPUE01001387-OPUE01001387.1-human-gut-metagenome-genome-assembly--contig:-NODE-1387-length-14929-cov-3.661423_pt1 | contig 14929 bp, 11 predicted proteins | sample MGYA00241466_ERZ501924 | MGnify/ENA primary metagenome ERZ501924 (study PRJEB25962, sample SAMEA2042223) | human gut metagenome | biome: human gut; feature: human-associated habitat; material: faeces...
CCCACGGTGAAATCCCGCGCGACCCCGGCCACCGCACCTGAGCGGGGCAGCGGGCGCAAGGCATAATATTCAGAAAGAAACGGAGGATTATCAATGACCTGGAGTCAGGAACTCAAACACAATGTTACGGATATCGCGCGGCTGCAAAAGCAGCTTGGACTGAGCGACTCGGAAACAAAACAACTGCAGGAGCTATGCACGCATTTCCCTATGTCCGTTACCCGCTATTACCTGAAGCTGATTGATTGGAGCGATCCGTGCGATCCCATTCGGAGGATGTGTATTCCCACCTTTTTTGAGACGGATCAAAGCGGGGCGTTTGATACCAGCGGCGAAGCGAGCAACACCGTATGCGAGGGCGTGCAGCACAAGTACCGAGAAAGCACGCTGATTCTGACGACCAACCGCTGCGCCATGTATTGCCGCCACTGCTTCCGAAAGCGGCTGGTCGGCTCTTCGGACGAAGAAATTGCAAGCAGCTTTCACAAAGTAATTGATTATATACATGACCACAAGGAGATTTCCAATGTCATCCTGAGCGGAGGAGATGCGTTAATGCTTCCGACAGAGATGCTCTCACGCTATCTGTCCGCCTTTGCGGAGATGGAGCATTTGGATCTTATTCGCATTGCAACGCGGATTCCCGTGGTTCTCCCCACGAGAATTACAGAAGATACAGAGCTTCAGGATGCGCTGCGATCCTATGGCAGAAAAAAACAGATTTATGTGGTCACACAGTTCAATCACCCCAGAGAGCTGACGGAGGAATCGGCGGCCGCATTGAGAATACTGCGTGAATGTGGCACTGTAGTGAAAAATCAGACCGTGCTGCTCAAGGGTGTGAACGATGATCCTGCCGTATTGGGTTCGCTTCTTCGAAAACTGACGGCCTGCGGTGCAGTTCCTTACTATGTATTTCAGTGCCGCCCGGTTACCGGTGTTAAAAGCTCCTTTCAAGTCCCGCTTTCTCTGGGCTACGACATTGTGGAGGGTGCAAAGGCCATGCAAAACGGACAGGGTAAATGTCTGAAATACTGTATGTCCCATCCACGGGGGAAGATCGAAATTGCAGGGAAACTGGAGGATGGTGCGATGCTCTTCAAGTTTCATCAGGCAAAGCATAACCATGATGCCGGACGGATTTTTACAAGAAACCTTCCGAAGGAGGAAACATGGCTTCCGGACAGCCTCTGATGCTTTGGTATCGAGAACCGCCTGAAGCATCTGCCGAGTGAGCTCTCCGGCGGGGCAACACCGTGCTTTTGGTGACGCATGAGCCGCGGTACGCCGACCTGTGCGGAAGAAAAATTGAAATCAGCGATGGGAGGATTTGAACCTTTATCCCGATCAGAGCCGATGAATCGGGCGGATAGAATTCACAAACGAAACGGAAAGAGGTGCTTATGATGCAGAAAAAACGATGGATTGCTATATTCCTTTGCCTGTCGCTGCTGTCGGCATGGCTGCTGAGCTTGGCTGGGTGCGCCGTAAAGGTGCAGGCGGATGACCTGATGAAGGGCATCACGCCGGAGAAGACTTCCGGAAGGGCGGCAAATGACGCCTTCAAAAACGGAGCGGCAGACTTCGCCGTCCGCCTGTTCCAGAACACGCGGGAGGAGGGAAAAAACAGCCTGATTTCGCCGCTGTCGGTCATGCTGGCGCTTTCCATGACCGCAAACGGTGCCAAGGGCGAGACCCTTGCTCAGATGGAAGCCCTGCTGGGCGGGGACATCCCAATCGGTGAACTCAACGAATATCTCCATGCCTATGTCGGCAGTCTGCCATCCAGTGAAAAGGCAAAGCTGACGCTGGCCAATTCCATCTGGTTCAAGAACAGCGGCTTTACGGTGGAAGAGGATTTCCTGCAAAGAAACGCTGACTACTATGGTGCCGCGGTCTACAAGTCTGCCTTTGATGAAAAAACGCTGAGGGATATCAATAACTGGGTCAAGGAGAATACCGATGGTGTGATTGATAAGATCGTTGATCAGATGGATCCCTATGCCGCTATGTATCTTGTCAATACCGTGCTGTTCGATGCGGAGTGGCAGAATATCTACCGCAAGCATGAGGTGAGAGACGGAACCTTTACTGCTATCGACGGCGCAAAGAGAACCGTCTCCATGATGTACTCGAATGAGAGCCTTTATCTGGACGATGGGAAAGCGACCGGATTTCTCAAGCCCTATAAGAACGGCTACAGCTTCGCCGCGCTCCTCCCGAATGAGGGGGTTGCGCTGGATGATTACACCGCTTCCCTGACCGGTGAGGGCTTTCTCACCACAGTAAAAAATGCGAAGGAAGGTCCTGTGGAGGCAGCCATGCCGAAGTTCTCTTATGACTACGGCATCGAAATGAGCGATGCGCTGAAAGCCCTCGGCATGACCGTACCGTTTGACGCGGAGCTTGCGGATTTTTCCGGCCTCGGACACTCGTCCGACGGCAACATTTATATCAGCTGTGTGCTCCACAAGGCATATATCGCCGTGGATGAAAAGGGCACAAAGGCGGGCGCGGCAACCGCGATTGAGGCGCCTGCCGCAGGGGATTGGGAAGATAGGCGCCGTGTTATCCTCGACCGGCCGTTCGTCTATGCCATCATCGATAATGCCGCCGGGCTGCCCATATTCATCGGCGCAGTCACGGACATTCAGAAGTAGTTTAGACTCAAGCGGCAGTCTGTAAGCAAGGAGGCGATATATGTGAAAAAGAAAATAACTGCGGGAGTTCTATTGATCCTGCTGCTGGCAGGAGTTTGTATACAACCCGCCTATGCCAATTCCGCCCAACGGCATTGGCGCGGCACGGACGGCACGGGCGCGGTCGTGACGGGAGAGGATTGCCCCATTGTGGTGGACAAAGAGCTTCTGACCTTCGATGTGCAGGAATTTCCAGAACAGTATTATCCGGATACGGACAGTTTCCTCGCCTATACCGGGAAAGTCACGGCAGAATATATCTTCCGCAATCCCGCCAACTATGCGGTCACGGCTACGCTGGTTTTCCCGTTCGGTAATCTTCCACATTACGGAGAATACATCTATGACCGTGCAACGGGTCGGCCGGTCGATGTTTCCGATACCCTAAAATACGGCGTTACGCTGGATGGAAACTCAGTAGAGGCGACCGTCCGGCACACCTTGAAGGCACGGCACACAACTTTTTCCCTTGACGAGGATCTGCCGAAGCTGGCGGACAGCTATATCTCCGACAGCTTTTTCAATCCCGATCTGCCGGTCTGGGTGCAGAGGTATTCCGTCACGGGCATAGATAAGGAATACGGCGCGGCCACCGCCGCATTTATCATAAATGCAGACAGCACAAAAACGCGGGTACTGTGCGAGGAGCAAACCGGCGGAGCGCGGCTGAAGGCGGGGGTTCGAGCCTCCTGCTGGGTACAAAACGGCGATACGATCACGGTGTATATCTTCGGCGAGCTGCCGAAGGAGGGGCTTGTATGGACGCTGTATGAAAACGGCGCCTGCGAAAAGGTTATCGAAGGCACAGTGTCGCCGGAGATTTCCGAGATGACCTTCAAGGACTATGCTCTGCGTGACTATGACGAAACCTCCGGCATTCTGGAGTCTGACTGGTACAATGCTCAGGTCGAGCTTCTGCGGCTCAGTTCCGAAACATGGGGAAACGGTCTGATCCAGATCGAAGAGGGAGATTTTTCACTGATGCGATGGTATGAGTACACCCTCACGCTGGAGCCGGGGCAGACATTGAAAAACGCGGTGACAGCGCCGCTGTATCCCGCCATTGATGCGGGCTATACACCGAGCCTCTATGCGTATACCTATCTTCTTTCCCCGGCAAAGACATGGGCGCAGTTCGGAGAATTGGAAGTTGTGGTAAAAACACCCTATTACATGACGGAATGCGGCATTGACGGCTTTACAAAGACTGACGGTGGGTATGCGCTGACCCTGCCGGGTCTGCCGGAAAGCGAGCTGACCTTTACGCTTTCCGAATCGGAGACCCCTCAGCCCCCGAAGTGGTCGAGCTTGTACATTATGCCGACGGAGCTTATCATTGTAATGGCGGCAGTGCTTGCCGCCGTTGGCGTAGCCGTGTTTCTGCTAAACCGCAGGAAGAAAAGAACGAAAAATAGAAAGGAAGGTGCACCATGATGAAACGAAAGGTTTCCGCGATATGGGTGGTCGTTCTTGCCATAATTGCTATTGCCGCATGTGCGTTTGCGGCGGTGACATATTATCGCTGCGAGAAGCAGCCGGAGCCACAATTTCCGGAGAACGAGCTGCTTTGCGTTCTTGACGCGGGAAGCGATGCCGAGGGAGTAGGCTTTGAGGTTATGCGCATTGGCGGCGGAAGCGTGAATCTCCGGCTCGACCTGCGCTGGAAAAACGATTCCGGCAAGACGATTGCCTACGGGCAGGCGTTTGCGCTGTATCAAACGAAAGACGGTGTATGGCAAAAGGTCACGCCCGCACGGCAGGTTGATTATCCCGCCATCCAGTACAGCCTTCCCAGTGGCATGGACAATGAGCTCTCCTATGACCTGACGGCGCCGTATAGCCTGATAGCCGGGGAACGATACCGCTTGCAGACGGAGTTCCAGTACGAGGAGGGCACGGAGTATTCCGAGCCGATGGCAAACTGGGTAGAGTTTGAAGTAAAAATGAATCTGCCGTATAAGGAGGCACAGCCCTCCGACCCAATCACCATACCGGAGCTTCAGGTGAATGCCATGTCTGGGGCAATGGGTGAAACAGATGAAATCACGGCTTCTCCCTGCGCCTACTACTGGCAGGCCCCGGAACCGAACGAGGATGGAACCATGAGCTCCATCATTGGATGCGGGTATGAGATTGGGGAAGAGTCCTCTCTGCCGGAGATAACGGCAGTCAGTGCGAGCCTGGTTTCCCACCGGAGGTCCAATGAAGTCTGGTTATATTTCGAGGTGCAGCCGGATACAGTGCGGATACAATGCGTCCCCCAAAACGGCGGCGAGGTTGAGACAATCACAGGCATTCTTCCGTATGACGGAGGATATGCGTTCGATCTGAAAAGCGGCAGCTTTGTTTACCGTGTGATTGCAGAATGGGACGATGGCAACCGTGTGGAATATGGCTTCATCGGGAAGTGGTTGTAATTCCGCGGCAATCAGAATAAAGGACCGACTATGATAAAGATACTATTGGTAGAAGACGATAAAATTATCGTTGCGAGCTTGAGCGAATATCTGAACAGCGAAGGTTATCTTGTGCGAAGTGTATCCGGGCAGGCGGCGGCCATGAAGCTGCTTGCGGAGGAAAAGGCGGATCTTGTGCTGCTGGATGTGTCTCTGGCGGAGGGCAATGGCTTCGCGGCGTGCAGAGCGATCAAGGCCGAGTTTGATGTCCCCGTTATTTTCCTTACCGCGTCAGGCGACGAGTTCAGCACCGTTACGGGCTTCGACCTGGGCGCCGACGATTACATTCCAAAGCCGTTTCGCCCACGAGAGCTTATCTCCCGCATCCGAAATGTGCTCCGACTCACCGGCAGCATGGGCAAAACGGTGAAGCTCGGTGATGTGGTGGTGGACACCGAAAAGGGCACGGCGGTGAAGAACAGCAGGGACCTGTTCCTCTCAGCGCTGGAATACCGCCTTCTGCTGTTTTTCATCAACAATCGGGGAATCGTGCTTACCCGTGAGCGGCTTCTTGACGCCATCTGGGATGTTGCCGGCGAGTATGTCAATGACAATACGCTGACGGTGTACATCAAGCGGCTGCGGGAGAAGATTGAGGATGACCCTGCCGACCCGAAGATCATTCTGACGGTTCGCGGGACAGGATATAAGGTGGACGCATGATCAAGCTGCTGAAAAACAAAGAGGTACGAAAGGCACTGCTGTGGCAGCTGCTGCTCTCCGCAGCCGCCTGCGCCGTCTGCTTTTTCTTCGACATTCGCGCCGGGCTGACAGCCGCAGGGCTTTCTCTGCTCCTTATGCTGGTCTTCTGCATCAGCACTTACAAGAGGTATCAGAGGATTTCTTCCCTTGCGGATGATATCAATCAGGTTCTGCACGGCGACAGTTCGATCGATTTTGACAGCTATTCAGAGGGTGAGCTGAGCATCCTCCACAGTGAGATCTATAAGATGACCATACGCCTGCGTGAGCAGCAGCAAACGCTGACAAGGGAAAAGGCATATCTTGCCGATTCCATCGCGGACATCTCTCACCAGATCCGCACGCCCCTGACCTCTATCAATCTGCTGATTGGACTGCTGTCGGAGCCGAAGCTGACCGACGCGCGCAGGCAGCAGCTGATCCATGAGCTCTACGAGCTGCTCTCCCGCATCGACTGGCTGATCACCACACTTCTGAAAATCTCACGGCTGGACGCCGGCACGGTGCAGTTCAAGCAGGAGCAGGTCAGTCTGGAGGAGCTGCTCAAAAAGTCCTGTGTGACCCTGCTCATTCCCATGGAGCTGCGCGGGCAGGCGCTGCTCATCCATGCGGACGGCGCTTTCCGGGGAGATCTCTCATGGATGAGCGAGGCCATCGGCAATATTGTGAAGAACTGCATGGAACACACCCCCGAGGGCGGCAGGATTGAGATCGACGCAGCCGAAAACGCCCTGTTTTCCGAAATTATAATTAAAGACAACGGCACGGGCATTTCTCCGGAGGATCTGCCCCACATCTTTGAACGCTTCTATAAGGGCAAGGATTCCGACGGCAAAAGCTTTGGGATCGGGCTTGCCTTATCACGCATGATTATAGCTGGGCAAGGGGGAACCGTAAAGGCAGAGAACCGCAAGCCCGTAGGAGCCATGTTCACCATCCGCTTTTATAAGGGAACCGTCTGAAGGTGCCTCCCGATATCCTAGCCACGGCATTGGACTAAACATGTAGTTCATGACACCAGCACTCTTAAATAGAGCTTTTTGTAGGGTTTTTCATGTATATGTGGAGGTACATATATGAGCAAAATCAGCAAATCCATTGTTATATCCGAGTTCTTATGGCTTCTATTTTTTGCCGTAGTCTTTTTAAAATTTGATTATACGCGGACAACATTAGCCGTAGTTAATGCAATAGTTTGGCTTTGCATCGTACTAGTTTTTTCAATAATTATACTACAATTTCTAACTAGACAAGCATTTACGAAGGTACGGGGCATACTACTAGTGCTGATTTTCTTAATCATAGATCAGGTTATAAAAGCGCTACTATATTTTGCTCCGTCCGAAATCCCCATTCCTGTTATTCCCAATATTCTATCGATCCTCGTAATTCTGAACAAGTACCAGACCTTAGTACTTCAAGCAGCAGATAAATTCGCATCGCCTTATATTGTTGCGTGTGCAAAACTATTGCTGCTTCCCTTCTTTTTGCTATTGCTCTATCTGCTCTCAAAGAGTAAAAATCGTTTTAATTTCAAGACGCCTATCGGCTATGCTGGTGTAACCCTAATTTCCTCGGCAATTTTATCGACGGTCCTAGACAGTTTAATTTATAAGGGAACACCAGACTATTTTTACTTAATTCCCTTGTATTCATCTGTGGATTTGAAGGATGTATTTGCCTTTTTAGGAGCAGGTTGCATTTTGTCAATCATATCAACAAACGAGAAAAATATGCAGAAGAAAACAACGAACATGGAGGCAAAATGATTTATCAGCAAGACTGGCTCATGCGTCAAATTGAAGCTATGATCCAAGCAATTTTGGCTGTTGCACTTGGGATATCAGCCAACGAACAGACTGCAACTCAAATTGAAGATTCTAGTTATGGGAAAATGCTTGAAAAAATGATTGACGATGGGGACATTTGTGCAGCAGAAGATTTGCTGTTCAATGACTTGGATCAGTCGGATTTATCATGGCTTCAGATAGCCCTTGATTTCTATTCAAAGCTAAATAACTGCTCTGATGATTATTTAGCAATGCATGATTTTTCTCGTGAAGAAATTGATCAAGGACTTCGATACATCTGCACGTTGTTTGGTTATGATTTTTTGGTAAGCAATTAGTCCATTATCGATTATTTCGTCAGCTATTCTTTTGTTTTCGAAAGGCACTTTTTCTCCACTTTCGATGATTATTTCGTTAAAAGAGTTTACAAAATATCCGCTGTCACTATTTAACGATGGAATAGTTGTTTTGTTGACCTGGATCATTCCAATTGCTATTACCAGTTACTATCCTACACTATTGTTTTTGGGGGATTATTCAATTATAGGGTATTCTGCCAGCACTTCTGCATTTTTTCGTGTCAGGACTAATTCTGTTTCATGAAGGACTTAAAAGGTTAGATGGAATGTCTTCTTAACAATTAGTGAAACTGAAAGGCTTTGGAAGTTGGCAAGCAAGGTCTTTTGGAGCCAAAAGACAGCAGGCGGAGACTCTGACGAGTCCCCGCCTTTTGCTTGATGGGGCGTTCCCCATACCCCCTGTAACACAGATTTCATGGTCCCTGCCTTTGAAAACATTGATTTTACTGACTTTCTTATGTTTTCTTATTAGGAGGCGAGGGACCGGCGGCTCCCTTTTTTACTAAGTGACGGATCCGTCACCTGAAAGTCACCGCCGTGTCACCTTGACAAAATAGAATGGGGGTGTAAAAAGCGAAAGGAGTATCCCGATATGGAGATTTTGAGAGTGGAAAACCTGACAAAGGTTTATGGCAAGGGCGAGAACGAGGTGCGGGCGCTGGACGGCGTTTCCTTTTCGGTGGAGAAGGGAGCGTTTGTCGCCGTGATCGGCCCCTCCGGCTCGGGCAAATCCACACTGCTTCACATCCTCGGCGGCGTAGACCGGCCTACGGGCGGCAAGGTATTTATGGACGGCAAGGATGTGTACGCGCAGAACGAGGAACAGCTTGCCATCTTCCGCCGCCGTCAGGTGGGACTGATCTATCAGTTTTACAATCTCATTCCGGTGCTCAATGTCACGGAAAACATCACGCTCCCCGTACTTATGGACGGGCAGAAGGTCAATCAAAATCGACTGGCTGAGCTGATGACCACTCTGAAGCTTACCGGTCGGGAAAACCATCTGCCGAATCAGCTTTCCGGCGGGCAGCAGCAGCGGGTATCCATCGGTCGGGCTCTGATGAATGCGCCCGCTGTGGTGCTTGCCGATGAGCCCACCGGAAATCTTGACTCCAAAAGCAGCCGGGAGATCGTGGAACTGCTGAAGGTTTCCAACGAAAAATACGGGCAGACCCTCCTTGTCATCACCCACGACGAGAGCATCGCACTGCAGGCGGATCGAATCCTTTCCGTTGAGGACGGGAAAATCACCAGAGACGAGGTGATCCGCAGATGAATGTTTTCAACAAGGTAACCTTAGAGAGCCTGAAGAAAAACAGGACGAGAACCATCGTCACGATCATCGGCATTATGCTCTCGGCGGCGATGATCTGCGCGTCCACGACCCTTGTCTCCAGTATGCAGAATTTTGTGCTGCGTTGTGCGATCCACATCGACGGGGACTGGTACGGAGCGGTTTATGACGCCGCATATAAGGACTATGAGGACATCCGCGATTCCGACAGGGTTTCCTCCGCAGCCTACGCGCAGGTTCTGGGTTACGCGAAGATCGACAGTGCCAACGAGCGAAAGCCCTATCTGTATGTGCTTGGCGGCGATGCGGCCTCCGGCTATTTTGAGACAATGCCGGTGCATCTCATTTTAGGTACACTGCCGAAGGACTCCACGGAAATCATCCTGCCGGAGCACCTGACATCAAACGGCAAGGTGAATTATAAGCTCGGCGACACCGTCACGCTTGACGTGGGGGACAGGACACTTGACGGCCGGAGGCTGGGACAGGACACGCCCGTATACACCTATGACAGCGAAACGCAGGTGGAGATTATGAGCGGCGAAAGGCTCGAAAACACCGAACCAAGAACCTACACGGTGGTCGGTATCTATGAAAGGCCTACCTTTGAGGACTATTCCGCGCCCGGGTACACAGCGCTTACGGCAGCGGACACCAAATCCGCCGATCATGCTCCGATTCATTGTTATTTCAAGCTGCACAAGCCCGCCGGGGTGTATGACTTCATGAAGGAAATGGGCTATACGCAAGAGTATCGCTATGCCTACAATACAAAGGTCCTGCTGTATTCCGGCACGGCTCCGTTCGATTCCTTCCTTACCGCGTTTTACAGTCTTGCCGCCATCATCATCGCTCTGATCGTGTTCGGCTCTGTATCGCTCATCTATAACGCGTTCTCCATCTCCGTCTCGGAGCGGACAAGACAATTCGGCCTGCTGTCCTCGGTGGGCGCCACCAGAAAGCAGCTTCGAAGAATGGTGCTGTTTGAGGCGCTGGCGGTCAGCATTGTCGGCATCCCACTGGGCATTCTGGTGGGTATCGGCGGTATCGGCATAACGCTCCTCCTGATCGGAGATAAATTTTTCTCCATTGTCCGTGTGGACATTCCCATGCGGCTCTGTGTTTCGTGGCAGGCTGTCGTCATTGCTGCGGTCATTGCACTTGTCACGGTTCTGATCTCGGCATGGATTCCCTCGAAAAGGGCAACCGGAGTTTCCGCCGTGGAGGCGATCCGCCAGAGCATGGACATCAAGGTAAGCGGCAGACCCGTCCGAACCTCGAAGCTCGCCTACAAGCTGTTCGGACTTCCCGGCGTCCTTGCCGGCAAGCACTATAAGCGCAACCGGAAAAAATACAGAACCACCGTCGTCAGCCTCTTTATGAGCATCGTCCTCTTTGTTTCTGCGGCGGCCTTCACCGACTACATGATGGAATCCGCCGAGGGAGGGCTGGCCTCCGATCAATTCGACCTGATCTACGCGGCGGAGTCGGACGCTTCCTCCGCCATGACGCCCGATGCGCTTCTGGAACTGCTTTTCTCCGAGCAGAATGTCACTGGAGGTACCTATACCAAGAAACAGTTTTTGCAGGGCGATATCTCCCGCGAATATGTCACGGCAATGTTTGCCGGCCGTTTTGCCGACTTCGGCACGGAAAGTGAGGACGCAGCGCCGAAGGATTTCAGCATATCCGGTTATCTGCACTTCGTTGCGGACGCCGAGTTCAACAGGTTACTGGAAAAGTACGACCTGAAGGAAGCGGATTACTATGACCGGGACAAGCCCCTGGGCATTGCCCTGGATCGCAACATTGAACTTGACCGCCGGCTTGAGAAGTATGTCACGCTGGACACGCTCAAGGGCGATGGGTGCGTGATCGAGGGTCTTTACTATGTAGAGATCGACGGATATTACAGAAAAGACAGCCGGATCGATGAAAACGGCAATAAGGTCGTTCTCTATCAAAACAGAGACAACGAGAACGACATCATCGAGCTGCCCCATGAGGAATCCTTTGCAAAGTACACGCTGCGGTCCGAAAAAACCATTGAGGAGGCTCCGTTCTTTGTCAGCCGCAGCACGCCGGTGGCCATCAATATGATCTATCCGTACAGCATGCTGGAGAGCGTGGTTCCCAAGGCGGCACTGAATCAATTCCGTAATACAGAGTATTTCCTCACCTCGAGCGATCACACCGCGAGCTTTGAAAATCTGGTGACAGTGCTGACGGAAAACGGTCTCAGCAGCCGGCAGCTTTTCGACTACGCCGCAAACGCCGAGACAAACCGGAATGTTGTGACCATTATCCGGGTATTCGCCTACGGCTTTATCGTGCTGATCTCCCTGATTGCCGCGGCCAATGTGTTCAATACGATCTCCACGAATATCAGCCTGCGCCGCCGGGAGTTTGCCATGCTGAAATCTGTGGGCATGACGCAGAAGGGCTTTCGCAGGATGATGAACTGCGAGTGCCTGCTGTACGGCTCCAAGGCACTGCTTCTCGGTTTGCCGGTGTCCTGCGGCATTACATATCTCATCTACCGTGCGGTCACAACGGCCTATGAAACCTCCTTCCATCTACCGTGGGCAGCCATCGGCATCGCCGTACTGAGCGTGTTTCTGGTCGTATTCGCCACCATGATGTATTCAATGAGCAAGGTAAAAAAGGACAATCCCATCGACGCCTTGAAAAATGAGAATCTGTAAGGAGGAAAAGAAAATGTATAACCATGAAGCACCCGCACATAGGAAACTCATCTTGAGATCCCTGCTGATCTGCTGGCTGATCATTCTCGGCGGATACCTTTTGATCCGTATGGTCTTTCTTGTATTCGGGCTGCAGCTGCACCTGACTGCGCAGAGAGCCTGCCTTGCGCTGCTGCCGTACTGCTTTGGGGCGCTGTATCTGTGGAAGCGCTGCAAGAAGCAAAAACCGTGGTTTTATGTACTCGGACTCCTGCTTCCTGCCGTTGCCGAGAAGCTGACGCTGTATTTCCTCGGAGCGTATCTGTGCGGGGTCAGTCCCTTCCGTGTCACGGCAGTCATGGAGGCAATTGGAACGATCGAGCCGTATGCGGTGCTCTTTACACGGATGCCCATGCGGTACGCAGTCAACCTGCTGTTCTTTAATGGGACATACATTCTTTGCGGCATCGCCTTCTCTGCACTCTGCTTTTTGGGCTTGTCCCTCCTGCAAAAGCGGACGGAGGATGAATTATAAGCAAGATGTAGGGGCGGCAGAATGTTATCCTGTGTCTGATTGCCTTTCCTGTAATCAATACTACTTGCAGGCTTAGCTGCGGCTTGATGATCGCCACTATTTGTAATAACTTCGTTTCCGCCTTGGTCTGGGGCGTATGTTTCTCTAAAGTTCAATCTTTCAAAGGCGAGAACGGATGCAAGGTGCTTATTTCCGTAATCAGCATTGCTCTGCAGACCCTGAATATATTGCTTTAAGCATGAGATAGCCGCCCGACAGCGAAAACTGCCGAGCGGCAGTCTTGCAATATGGATAAGATAAGCAGTTAACTCTAATTTTTTGAACTAACACTCCCGTTGTTTGTTGAATGGGATGTACAATTCCGGGCTTGCTTAGTGAAGGCATAATATGCTATACTGTGCTACATAAGAGAGGTGGAGCAAATGACCTTTGCAGATGCGATTCTGAAACTGCGCAGTGAACGGAGGCTGTCCCAAACTCAGCTTGCCAAAGAATTGGGTGTCAGCTATACCTCCGTAAACCGATGGGAAAACGGAAGGTCACTTCCGACAAAAATGATGCTTCTCGTGATCCGCAGATACTGTGAAGAGCACCATTTGGAATTCTCTTGTGAAGAGGTTGGCCGCCTGTCGTAAAAGAAATGATGCTCAAATACAGGCATAATGCTGATGCGGAATGTCAAGTACGGTGAAAAGCCGAACATGTATCTGAACTGCCACAGTGCTACCAACCAAATATCATGATGAAAGGTCTGTTAAAACCAATGAACCAAAAAGAACTCAACGAGCTGCGACGCCGCTGGAAGCCGGATAAAAATGCCATCAGTCGTATTTACGGCTGTTTTGTCAATAGCAATAAGGAGATTATAACCGATTTGGACGAGTCGCTTGGCATGATGACGCAGGAGGAAGCTGAAAAATACCTCAGCCTGCTGAAAAAGGCACTGTCAGGAGCACTCGGAAAAAACCTGATCGATATTGTGTTTTCCAACCAACAGGTCATGACGGGGGAAGAACACAGAATGTTGATGGAGCTGCGCGCATCCGGTGCGAAGGATGCTCGGGTGCGGCAGGCATTTTATCAGAAAGTCATTCAATCGTTGGACATGGGCGAGAGCAATTATCTGTTGCTGCTGGCAAGCGACAGCTATGATGTACCCCATCGAAATCGGGACGCCCTGCGAGCCGAGGGCTCGGATGAGGTCTTTTCCTATATTCTGTGTGCGGTCTGCCCGGTTAAAACGGGAAAAACGGAATTGGGCTACTTCTCCGGAGATAACGAGTTTCATTGTGCCGCCAGTCAAACTGTCGCTGCGCCGGAGCTGGGCTTCCTGTTCCCGGCCTTTGATAACCGCAGCGCCAACATCTACAATGCGTTGTTCTACTCCCGCAAAGAGGGAGAACTGCATCAGGAGTTTATCGACGCAATATTCCATACCGATTTGCCCATGTCGGCCGCAGAACAGCGGGAGGCCTTTGAATCCGCTCTTTCCGAGTCGTTGGGCAGCGCCTGTAGCCTTGAGATCGTGCAGGCAATCCACGGTCAGCTTGCCGCAATGATTGAAGAGCATCGGGAGACGGAGGATCCGGAGCCGCTGACTGTCAGCCCCTGTGAAGTGAGCAAGATTATTTTGGATTGCGGTGCTTCGGAGGAACAGGCGGAAGCTTTTCAAGCTGCCTGTGGGGAACGGTTCGGCGTAGGCGCCGTTCTCAATCCGGCCAACCTGATTGATGCAAAGAAAGTAGAGCTGAAAACGGAGAAGGTGTCACTCTCCATCGACCCTGAATACAGCCATCTTGTGGAAGCGAAGGTCATCGACGGTCAAAAGGTGTTAATCGTTCCGGTAGAGGATCATTTGGAATTCAACGGGGTTGCCGTCAATGTCAATAGGGACAAAGAATAACCGACAATGCGCGCTGCGAAGCTTTGCGGTATGCCGAAGGGGGTATTTTTACGGCTCGGCGATATAGATTGGCAAGAAAACAGAAAAAGATTACGCTAACGGCGGCGGCCAAAATGCTTGGCGTTTCGCAGCCGACATTGAGCGCGTGGGAGGGCGAAAGGAAGAATCCTTCTGTGGAATCCCTGATTCAGATGTCCGAGCTTTACGGCGTGAGCGTGGACTTTCTTCTGGGCCTTCCGGAAGCTCGATATCATCGGGCAGATATGCTTCAGCCGATTCCGCCGGAAGCTCTGCCGGCTTTTCATGATACACCCGTCTTCTCAAGCCGATATGGCTGGGCAATGGTGAATGCGATAGAAGGAGAGCTTCTCTTTGCAAGCGGGATGCGTCTGTCGCTGGCAGATGCAGCCGAAGTGTATGTTCTGCCTCCGGCCTTTGCAACACCCGGCGCGGCAGTAAACATGCCGTTGAGAAGGGACGAGCTTACCGGGTACGACTGTGTATGGG
>ENA-OPUE01001394-OPUE01001394.1-human-gut-metagenome-genome-assembly--contig:-NODE-1394-length-14876-cov-3.001889_pt1 | contig 14876 bp, 6 predicted proteins | sample MGYA00241466_ERZ501924 | MGnify/ENA primary metagenome ERZ501924 (study PRJEB25962, sample SAMEA2042223) | human gut metagenome | biome: human gut; feature: human-associated habitat; material: faeces...
TTGTTCATCCGGTTGCCCAGCCATATCTCATAATCACCCGGATACCAGATCCAGGTCTGGGCGGAGGCGGCAGCACTCAATGCAAGTGCTCCGACTAAAGTGGCAAGTCTGTTTTTCATAATGGTATCACGTTTTATTTTTCCTTCAAATAGCTATATTCTTTGGGCAGTCCGGCATTTGCCTTGATGCTGTCGTTCACCATCGGACCATTGTTTTCCCATGTATTGCCCGGACCGTTGGCGTTCTTCAGGAACTTCTCTCCTTCCGTCCAGTTGTCCTTGACGGTGATAAATGAAGATCCTTCGTCGGTGTAAAGATAGAACCAATGATTGGGATCGTGTGCATAACCGGGTGAAAAAATGTTAGAAACGCAATTTTCCGTAATCCAGCTATGAGGTTGTGAACCTAATGTATAAATACCGGCTACATCATACATGTGCTTGGCATAGTGATGAATCAGATTGGCGTGCACGCGGTTATTGCGCATACAGTTTACTGTACGTGTCCATCCCCATCCCAAACTGATGCCCGAATAGGATACATCACTGATTTCATTGTGTTCGATATTGATATCACTTACATAACCGGCGCAAATGCCCAAGGTACCCCAGTCTTCATTGGTCACATCGTTGATGTAGTTGTTGGAAATGGTCAGTCCGGTACAGACCTCACGACGGTCGGCAGGATCGTATGGAAGATGTGTTTCGTGAGCGGCAGGGCTGAAACTGCCCGCTACAATACCGTTCCCGGCAATATCACGGAACAGACAGCCGTTTATATGTCCTCCATCGGTGGCCCATTCATAATCAATGCCTGTAGAGCCCAAATGCTGGAAACGGCACTTCTCGAAATCAATATCCTGGGCAGCCTTGACTACGACTGCCGATGCCGGACGGCCCAACCAACCTTGATTATCCAGCTTATGATTGTTCTTACGAATCATGGAAGGACGGATTTTATATCCGTCTGTCATGTACATACCTGCCTGAAGAGGAACATGACCTTGCAAAGAGGGACGCATCCAGGTGGTATATTGGAAAGCAATATTGTCAAAACGGATGTGCTTTACCGGACGGTCTATCGTTCCTTCCACCCATACCAACGTTTCGATGCCGGGAACTACGGCTTTGCTTATCTTCTCTCCTTTCCGAGGATAATAATATATTTTACGGCTTTCAATGTCGTGATACCACTCGCCGGGTTCATCCAGCAATTCCATGGCATTGGTCAGATAGAAAGCCGAGTTGTGACCATCCTTGGTCACCATAGGACGCGGCCACGGGTGTTCGAACTGGATGCGGCTTTCAGGATGATGGAAACGCACGGCGGCACTGTCTCCCTGTATTTCGACCGACTTGATACGGAGATTTGCCACACACCACATTTCATGAAGGACCATTTCGGCATATCGGGCCTTCTGTATTTTCTTTACAGCAGCGGCAGGTACCCACAGTATTTCGTTTTGGGGATCGTTGTTGATGATGCGGTACATCTTTTCAAAGTCTGCCACATCCCTTGCACGAACAGCCTTTTGCCCATTGATCCACAGTTGCCGGAAATCCAGCGGACGTCCGTTAAACATAGGGACATCGGCTACCCACAACTTTCCTTGCTTCTTCCAGTTTCTGATTTCCACCCCACCATTCAGAACGGCATTTCCATCCGAAGTGATGACGGTAGGTGACGCTTCCGTCCCGCTGTCCTCCGGACGGATAAAGACGGGTTCGTACAGATGGTAGTCACCTGCCTCCAGATGGATGGTGATGCCACCTTTTACACTTTCATCATTAAGACGACGAAGTTCCCTTGCCTGACGCAATGCGGCTGTAAGGGTGGCCTTCGGAGAGTCTTTGGTACCCGGATTCCGGTCATTGCCTTCCGGAGATACGAACAAATCGGCTGCTGACAGTGTACAAGCTATCAGCAGCGCAGTAGTGGTTATGAATATTTTTTTCATTTGTAACTAATTAGGGGTAAGTGGTTAGTGATTAGTCCGTGCCAAAGGCATCCATACCGTCATTTCAGCCTTTCCGCGGTTTCCCCATGCATAATAAGGAATCAGACGGATATGGACCGGTTTGTCGGCCTTTCCTACCTCGCGGTACAAGGTATCTTTCCATGATACTTCATCGACCAGACGGGCAGTACCATCCAATGCGACAATCGGACTGCCTTCGATGGTTATTTTTTTCGGAGTCAACCGGATATCGGCAGGTATCAGCACATTATCTATCTTATGTCCGCCTTCTATATCCATACTTTCCAAACAATATACCAACGGGCCACGTTTTACCACTACCTGGTTACGGATTTCTTCGGCCAACGGATTTGCTTCCAGCAATTTTACAGGCATATCCATCACCCATTCCACACAGTCCCCTTTCTTCCAGATGCGGTTTACCTCGGCGTATGTATTCGCTTTCCAGGTTCCTTGCACCGGTTCGCCATTTACCTTCAAAGTTGCTTTCTCGCACCAGTCCGGAACACGGAGGAACAAAGAGAATGCTTTCTTTTTTGATGGTTTCGGAGCTTCGGTAACAGTCAGCTTCACAGCACCTTCCCACGGATACTCCGTTTCTTGCACCAGCCCGATCTTTCCCGTTTCCTTCAAAGTTTTAGCCAGTGTATTCGCTCCATACAAATTGCAATATACCGCATTCGGAGTCACCGTATAAGCATAGTTCTGGGCTTGACAAACGGTGCGCAGCGTATTAGGCGGACAACAGAAGCAGCTGATATACTCGGTACGTTCTTTAGGCCAGCGAAGTGTGTATGGCAAATCCGCACTGATGCGCAACGGGTTGGTATAGAAATATTTCTTTCCATCCAGACTGACACCACTCAACACACTGTTGTAAAGGGCGGTTTCCACAATATCCGCATATTTGGCATCGCCCGTCACTTCCAGCATACGCCAGTTGAAAAGCATATTGCCGATATTGGCACAGGTCTCGTTATGCGCCGTACTATTAGGCAACTGATAAGGACGGCCATAGCTTTGGTGTACTTTCTGAATGCTGTCCGGCTCATAGCAGGTTCCATCCGGCGAAGTGCCGTCATACAGCGCACCGCACGCTCCTGTAACATACATCTTGCGGGTCACAATGTCTTTCCAGATGCTGGTCAGGTTTTTCATCAGTTGGTCTTCTCCTGTTTCGGCATACACATCGGTCACACCGGCATACAGGTAATTGGAACGCACGGCATGTCCCATCGCATTGTATTGCTGACGGAACGGAATACGGTCCTGATTATCATCGGTGCCGTTTTCCACCATTCCACGGATATCAATCAGATTCTTGGAAAGTTCCAGATAACGGGGATTCCCTGTAGCACGGTACATTTCCACCACGCCCATATAATGGGAGGGACAAATAGCATTTCTTGCCAGTTCCGCAGAAGCGGTTTCATAAAAATGACAGAGGAAGTCCGTCGCTTTTACGGCAGCATCGAATAAAGTAGTCTTTCCGGTGGCACGGCGATGAATGATACCTGCCATCATCAGATGCCCCAAATTGTAGGTTTCAAAATTCAGACGATTGGCAAATGCACCTTTCTCGTCCTCACCGCCTACTTTGGTGCCAATTACCGTCTGTTGCTGTTTGTCCGAATGAGTGTCAATCCCCTTATTCTTTTCCTCGATGATGACAGGGGTATGGATGTAACCGTCCGCACGCTGGGCTTTCACCACATGTTCAATGAAGTGATCCATCAGTTTATCCAATTCGGGATCTTTCGTGACGGCATACACGGAAGCCACCCCTTCCATCCATTTATACATATCACCGTCATGAAAGGGAGGTCCCCAATGTTCGCCTTCGCAAACACCGGCAGCTATTTCAAAGTTACGGAAACCATGCGAAACATCGGGATTGTTCCATGTATCCCACATATTTTGCAAGGAGGTATGGCTATATACATTGAAACGGTCGCCCCAAAAGCCATCTGTCCAATGCACGGCACCTAATTCCGTATTGGCCATCTTGGCAAAACGACTTTGGCTCATATCCGTCAGCCCGCCCGACTGGGCAAATGCTCCCGTAGTTACTCCGGAAGCCAGTAAAAGTAGTAGTCTAATGCTTTTCATAATAATCTGTCACTTATTCTTTTCTTTATAAAGGGAGGACGATAATAAGAAACGTTTGTACTCTATTTATAATTATTTCATATTCTGTATCTTTAGAAAGAGCTTTCATTGGCAGATAATGAAAGTCTGTTTTCAAAAAACGGGTTTCTGATTTTTATTTCAGACACCCGTTTTTTTCAAATTCTCCAATACTCTCTATCAAAGAATTCCTTTATCCACAATTGTATTATTTCAGTTTGCTCAAATCCAACTCTTTATAAGCCACACGCTGACGGCGCCAGGTATATACGGCATGCAGTTTGCCATCCTTGCCCTGAATGATGGACGGATAAGAATACTGGCTGATGGGGCTGTCTTCCAATGTCATTACATTCTTCCAGTGAATGCCATCATCCGAAACCGCCACACACAACGGTGTACGCGGCCCTTTCGGAGTACCCGGCAATGTGCTGAAATCATTATAAATCAATACATGGCGGCCATCTTTCATGGTTACGGCATCCGTGCCCGAATTATTATTGGGAACATCAAGCAAAGTGACTTTGCTCCATGTTTCACCGTTGTCACTGCTCCATGAAGTGGCAATCTGTGCGTTACGTGTACGGCAAAGTACCTGCAAACGCCCATCCTTATGACGCAAAATGCTGGGCTGGATAGCATAAATAGGCTTCTCGCCTTCTCCTTTTATGGCTTCACCGCCTTCCTGATCGTCTACATTGGCCGCATTTGCCTTACGCAAAGCTGTAGGCACACTCATTTCCGCCTCTACAGGACCTACCATCTTCCAAGTCTTTCCTTTATCATCCGAAATTTCAAAATGGATACGCCATCCTCCATCGCCTTCCGTACTGGAAGGACAAATGATACGGCCATCCACATACTCCGGCTTATTTTTTATAGGACCTAAGAAACCTTTTGGCAACGGTTCACGTTGGCTCCAAGTTTTTCCACCATCTTTAGAACGTACCAGCCAACCACTCCAATCGGCTACTTTCAATCCTATTTTATAGAACAGGATTAAATCTCCGCCGGGTATTTGGAAAAGCACAGGATTCCAACAAGCCTTGCGGCGTGCCCGGGACTTATCCCCTTTAAACGTAGAAGCCACGGGGCCGGCATCCGCCGGAGTGGATTCTGCCGTAATGCCCGCCAAAACAGCTTGCGGATCATCCAGACTAAACACCCCGTCGGCAGCCAGATAAGGTGCACTCCATTCCGTCGCACCCTTCGGCTTGCGACATACCCAGATACAACAATCCGGATTACGCTCTTTAGTACCTCCAAAGAAAGAAGCTACCAGGTCTCCGTTCTTCAATTCCACAATAGTAGCGCCGTGACATTCGGGAAAAGAAGCTTGTTCGTATAGGAACTGATCTTCCACGATACCTGCACGGTTTTTACCTGAAGAAGGGTCCATGCTAACCGAAAAATGATAGTTTCCCGAAGGAACACTCCATACGGTAGAGTTGCCTTCCCGACGTACAAAGGTAACGTCCTTGTCTTTTACCGCCTTCTCGTCTAACGTTGGAAGATAAACCAATGCAGTGGTATTGCAGGGAACCGTGATATCCCATTCCAGATGCGTAAGGGTCTTCTTCCAGTTACTAATCATCTTGCCATATAAAGTGTTGTGCGAAGCCTTGACATAACTCAACTCCTGGATGGAAAAATCAGGTTTAAGGATGATTTGTTTGTAAGCGGGCTGTGCCGGATTAAATCCGGCTAAATCACGGAAATACCAAGTCAATAGATCACCCAATATCATCACATGGTTACAACTGTTCATCCAACGATTGGCGGTATCACCGTTCCACAATTCCCAAATGGCAGTAGCTCCCTTTTCTATCATATAGCCATAACTGGGATAAGTCTTGTTGCTTGCCAACAGGAAAGCAACATCGCCACGCCCCATACGGGTAAGCTCACGCATCATCCAGTTCATACCTATCACCCCACTGCTGATGTGACCTTTATTCCGGGTAATAATGCCTGTTATTACATTTTTTTCCACTTCTTCCCTATAGGCTTCAGGCACCATATCGAAAGCCAGTGGCAGGATATTAGCCGTCACTGTATTGTTACCATAGAATATGCTGTCGGGATAAAGAACATGCGGCATTTGTACCGGAGAAGTTCCCTTCTTAACCGTAAGGAAACGGGCGTTGAAGCAGTCTTTGATTTTTGCTGCATCCTTCTCGAATCCTTTCGCCTCATCTTCCAGACCTTGCAAACGGGCGAACTTGGCCAGCATTTGCGATACCTTATAATAGTAGGCTGTAGCAATCAGCGCTCCATCCGTCTTGCGGGCAGGGTCCTGACTGTGAATCAGCTCCGGTGATTCGGGAGGCATACACCAGTCACCGTATTTATCGGCGTTAATCACTCCATCCTCTGTGGTGAACTCACTGCGTATATGGTGCATCCATTTCTTGATAGCGGCATAATTCTTACGAATAGGTTCGATGTTGCCGAACTGTTCATAAACCATATCACAGATTACCGGGAATGTGGACGACCATGTCATTTCCGATGTATAATAATTGTAATAAGCCGGACAAATATCAGGAATACAACCGTCTTCACGCTGCGCTTCACGGATGTCATCCGCCCATTTGGCATAGGTGTTTCCATTATTGAACATGAAACTTTCCCCCCACGTTCCCATAGCATGGTCGCCAAGCCAGGGCTGGCGCTCGTCACGCTGCGGACAATCCAAAGGCACTCCTTTATAATTACTGGAAATCCCCCACCAGGCATTCCGATAAACCCGATTCATGATATCATTGGAACATTCGAAAGTACCGTTATCTTCCAAGTCATCATATACTACTTCAGCAACCAAATCTTCCGCTTTCAGATTTTTATAACCTGTCACTTCTACATATTGGAATCCATGATAAGAAAAACGAGAACTCCAGGAGGTGTTGTTTTCTTTACCGTTGCAGATATAATAATCCGTACTCTGGCTATGGCGGAGATTTTCCACATCCAGTTCCGTACCGTCATTCTTTACCCGTTCGGCATAACGTATGCAAATCGTATCTCCCGCAGCGGCTTTCGCTATGTTAATACGCACCCATCCTGCCATATTCTGACCGAAATCAATCATATAACGGTCACCATATTGCTTGAAGACAGCCGGCTTCAGCGTTTTCATCACTTTCATGTTGGGAGCGGTATTGCCACGAAGTGTACCGTACGGCAATGAAACACGTTGCGCTTTCAGCCATTTGGAATCATCATAACCGGGCTGTGTCCAGTTTCCCAATTCCATACGGGCATCGTAAATTTCACCATCGTATTCATTATTGCTACGTATAGGCCCTTGAGCCGTCAAACGCCATTTCTCATCACTGTTGATGCGCTGGATACTGCCGTCGGTATATTCTATAATCAGATTCAGACGCAACTTGGGGTAACCAAAAGTAGGAATCTTATAAGGTTTGTAATTTTGACGCATAGTGTAGAAACGTCCGTTGCCCAGGGTCACTCCGATGGCATTGTCGGCATTTCCTCCGGCAACCTGTTTAGTGACATCAAAAGAATTGTAAAGCACAGTACGACGATAATCACTTGGAGCCGGCGCCAATACCTGATCACCTATCCGCTGACCGTTAATGAACAGTTCGTACATACCCAAACCGCACAAATGAAGGGTAGCATACTTTATCTCCTTGGCTTGCGTTTTAAATTCCGTGCGTAAATAACGAGAGCTCAAACGGCTGTGTGAATCTTCCCGATCCCATGCAAACGCAGCGTCCCAACCTATCCATCGTCCTCCCCAATGAATCTCACCTAAAGGTCCCATCCCCCATCGGGCAGGCTCGCTCCATTCTGTCTCACCTCGATTGGTATAGCTTCTCACTTTCCAGTAAACACGCTGATTGCTTTTCAAACGCTTCCCTTGATAAGGAATCCATACGGACGCATCGGATTCCACTTTTCCGGAATCCCACAAATCCCCTTTATCCTGTGCTAAAAGTTCAGGAGAAGAGGCAACCAAAATCCGGTAGGCGGTCTGCATCACATTTCTTTGAGAAGATTCCAGCCGCCAGCTCATACGAGGGACAGCAGTATCCAGCCCCATGGGATCTACCATCTGCTCGGTACGCAGGCCGGTAACCGAAACATCCGCTGCTTTCAACCACAACGGAAGTGCCAAAAGAATGATTAATAATACTTGTTTTTTCATGATATGCATATTTCTTACTTATTCCATTTCTGTATGGCATCCGGCAAGGCTGTCCAAGCTTTCTGCACATAATCCTTTGCAGAATCCACAACAATCAGAACCTGATCATTACCGCTCAGATAACCGCTATCATGCTGGAAAGAAGTGACTTTACTGTCAAACTCACCGATATATTCCAACTTACCGTCCTTCGCGCTATACCACCATGCATTCTTTTTCGCACCGCTGATTTTGCTCAAATCGATCTGCATAGGACGTCCTGAGTAATTGTAAACCAACAAATAGTCATTTCCACGGGTAGCGATGGCACGGTCATAGCGTTCGCCGTTAGTTCCTGCAATGACACTCTGATCGGGCACACGTTCAAAGAAAGGAAAAGTCAGCATCAAGTTCTTCAGATATTTCATCTGATTGAAACCGGGGTCTTCCAAAGCATCCCACCATGCTTTCTTACGTCCGTCGGCACCGAAAGAGGCTCCATATCCGGGACGGATAAATTGCATGATATCATTATGACCGTATGAGTGCCCGAATGATCCGGCAAATACCGACCAATAGGCATAACGACGCACATCGTGCTGATTCCAACGGGTTTCATTGGGATCATGCAGCCCCTGTGGAATGTCTTCATAAATAGGTTCGTCATCAATCACCGGTTTCAACGGAGTCTTTGCCTGACTGGCTTCCACAAAACGCCAGTTATCTTCTTCCGTATTCTCTTCGATAGGATAATCACCATCACCGTTACGCTGCCCGTAACGACGGTGTCCGCTTTGGAACATATTGAAATCCAGCCATTCGCGGTCATTAAACCAAGTAGCCGACGTGGTACGTCCACGCGGATGGAAAGTCATCAGATGACCTTTGTCTATGCTGCGGATACTGTTTGCCAACGCATCCCATACCTCCGTCTTATTATCACCGCGGATATCCCCTCCTATCATCCAAATAATATTCGGCTCATCCTTGTAACGTTCTGCAAGAAACTTACCGTATGCCACGGCTTCTTTTTCATTCATCAGCCCTTGTTCCACGGGAGTTCCCCAAATACATACCATCCCTATATAGATGCCCCGTGAAGCGGCACTTTTAATAATATAGTCCATGTGGTCCCAATATCCATAAATCCCTTTGCGGTTGATATCTTTGAATTTAAAACCGTCTGTCATGGAATACTGGCCGTAAATATTCATGGAAGGCACACCGTTCAATACCTGCACCTGCACCATGTTATATCCGGCATCCTTGCACTTATTCAGATAGTAAGAAACCTCGTCACGATTCAAGCGTTGCGGCATCAGCCATCCGGTTTCACCCAACCAGAAGAAAGGTACTCCATTTTCATGCTTCAGGTAGCGTCCCTCCTCGGACACCACCAGTTTGCCATTCTTCCAGGGAATATACGTTTTCGCTTTCTGCGCCGGCAACGAAGTAGAGCAACATAGCAATAAAGCCAATAAGGAAAGTAATGCGTGTCTGTTCATCATTGTATTTTCAAATTCGTTTATTAATTAATTGACAATCTCCAAACAAGAGCTTTTATCAAAACAACAAGGTGTTTAAAAAAGGTCCTTATGTTTACGGAAAAGATGAAGACCTTTTTGACAAATGTCCTCATCTTTTTCAGATTATTCCTACTGCTTCATTTTCTCATATTCAATAGCTGCCAAAATAAAGGAACCTACTGATTTCGGATCGTTCTCTATCACCGGCTCACCTATGTAATAAGCAAAACTTCCATCCCGGTTTCCTTTACCGCCTAATCCGGCAACAGCACAACAGTTGGTAATAGTGTATGAACCATCAGGCTCTTCTTTAATGAACTGTTTGATCAGGCCATTAAAACCACGCTCTGCGGCCGCTTTATACTCCACAGGAATATATCCTTTATTCACCGCTTTACACAAGAAATATACAAAAAGCGATGAAGCGGAAGATTCCAGATAATTTCCTTTACGGTTATTCTGGTCAGTCACCTGCCACCATACCCCTGTTTCAGGCTCCTGGTATTTTACAATGCCTTCGGCCAACGTATTTATAATCGTCATAATGCTGTCGCGTCCTTCGAACTGCGCCGGCATATAGTCCAATACATCCACCACGGCAGCGGCATACCAGCCTATACTGCGGCTCCAGAAGTTGGGTGAGCACCCGGTTTCCTTATTTGCCCAATTTTGTGTCTTGCTCTCATCCCAGCCATGATAGAACAAACCGGTTTTAGGATCATACGTTTTACGGGCAATCAGCTTTATTTGATTCACAATATCGGCATTGACCGTAGTATCCTTGAATACGTTACCATATTGAGCCAGATAAGGAGAAGCCATGAATATACCATCCAGCCACATCTGGTGCGGATATACCAGTTTGTGCCAGAAACCGCCTTCACTGGTACGGGGCTGTTCGGCCAGTTGTTTGCGAAGAGTATCCATCGCCACCTTATAACGCCCGTCTCCCGTCTTTTCATAAAAATCGAATAAAATCTTTCCGGCATTGATATTATCAATATTAAAAGAAAGATATTTCATGGTCTTTATCTTACCGTCGGTGTCTATCAGACTGTCTGCATATATTTTTGCATAATTATAATAGGCTGTGTCACCGGTGTGTTTCCATTCCTCCAACATGGATTTCACCACCAGTCCGTGCGTATAGCCCCAACGAGGCTTTTTCGCTTTTTCTATCATCCAAGGCTCAGGGAAACGTTGCATTTCCGACTGAGCCATACGTTCGCTCCATTTGATTTCTTCGGTCTGTTTAGGAGTGGCAGTACATGCACACATTCCACCTACCAGCAACAATGAGCAAATAATGTTTAATCCTGTTCTTTTCATATTTCTTCTTTTTACTATTTTTCATCCTTACAATCAGTGCAAGAATCATCACTTACCTAAGAATATATACTCTTCACCTGCTTTGGTTTCCAGATCATAAAGATAAGTTTTTTTCAACTCAACTTTATTCAATTTCGCTTCTTTATTTATAATCGGTTGCAAGATTTCGGGTATGGCATACAATTTATTCGGATTCTCCCCTTTTGCCGTTCTCAGCCCTTTGCCTGCCAGCGGATTTAAAGAACGCAAACGACAGTTCCCCCCATTACGGGATTTCACCACCAACCGGCTCACTTTACCATTCTTCCAACTCAAATCCAATTCAAAACCTCCACGAGCTATAATCCCGTTCACGCTTCCTTCTTTCCATTGCGCCGGCAATGCGGGAAGTAAATAAATAAAACCATCGTGGCTCTGCATCAGCATTTCTACGATACCCGCTGTACAACCAAAATTACCGTCAATCTGAAAAGGTGGATGGGCATCAAACAAATTAGGATAAGTTCCTCCTTTTTTCTTCTCGTTACGTACGAGAGTCAACTGATCGGTTATCAGTTTATAAGCATGATCACCATCCAACAGACGAGCCCACAAACATACCTTCCATCCCATACTCCATCCGGTAGACGGATCGCCACGATGGATCAGCGAAGTACGTGCCGCATCAAACAATTCGGGAGTACGGTAAGGAGAAATCTGATTACTGGGGAACAAACCATAAAGGTGTGACACATGACGGTGCACATCCTGCGGATTGTCCCAATCTGTCATCCATTCCTGCAATTGCCCCCAACGTCCTATCTGCATGGGTGCCATTTCCTTTAAACGCTGTTCCAAATGGGTGGCAAATTCAGCATCCGTACCCAATAATCGGGCGGTAGTGATTATCTGATTCCATAAATCGAATATCAGTTGGTTATCCAAAGTACACCCGGCAGCCGTAGTCGCTTTCCCGTTACTGCCTGCATGAGTATTCTCCGGAGAATTGCTCGGACATACCACCAACCAGTTATGCAACGGTTCCTTCACCATGATTTCATCAAAAAACTTACCGGCTTCTTTCATGATAGGGTAAGCCGAGCGGAGAAATTCCATATCGCCTGTATAAAGATAACGTTCCCACAAATGACGGCACAGCCAAGCTCCACCCGTAGGCCATAATCCCGACGGAGCCTTGTCTATAGCTCCGGTAACACGCCATATATCCGTATTGTGATGCAATACCCAGCCATCCGCCCCATACATAATCTTTGCTGACTCACGCCCTGTTTCACTCACTTCACGAATCAGCTGTATCAAAGGCTCGTGCAATTCGCTAAGATTCGTCACTTCGGCCGGCCAATAGTTCATTTCAACATTGATATTACAAGTATATTTACTATCCCAGGAAGGAAATAATTTATCATTCCAAATGCCTTGCAAATTAGCAGGCTGCCCACCCGGCTGTGAAGAACAAATCAACAGATAGCGGCCGAAACGGAAATAAGTGGCCACCAGAAAATCATCCTTCGTTTCCTTGAAATTCTGCACACGCATATCAGTGGTTACCCCTGCATATTTGTCTATACCTAAATCCAAAGAGACACGGTCCATATATTGCTTGAAAAAATCAACATGTGCCTTACGTGATGTCACATAATCCTTACTTACAGCCCGGCGCAGATAGTTCTTCGCACGCTCCACTTGGTTACCTGTTATATCCTTGTAATTAGTAAAGTTGGTAGCAATGGAAATATAAATCACAGCCTCGTCCGCCCCTTCTATACTCAAGACTCCGTCACGACAAGACTGGGTCCCTCCTTGACTACGTGCAGTCATACGTCCCTGAAATTCGACTTTCCCTTTTAGCCCCTCATGCCAAGAAGATACGCCCGAAAGGGTAACCTCCTCCCCTTCCGTCGAGACCATCACATCCTGATGCGGAGTAGTAAGATTGGCATTACAAGTAATCTTTCCGGGTTGGCTGGCAGTAAGACGCACCATAACTACCTGATCGGCAAACGACGTCAGTGTTTCACGCTGATAAGTCACCCCGTCCACCTTATAACGCACGATGGTACGAGCTGAATCCAGGCTCAGTTCCCTATAGTAATCGGAATAACGTGTATGCCCCGGAAAAGAAATATGCAGATCGCCAAACGATTGATAGGGCATACCACTATTGGTTTTCGCCATTATTTTCTCAGTAGCCAATGTTTGTGCTTCAAGATATTTTCCCTCGAACACCAACCGGCGCACTTTGGGAATATATTCCAACGCATCGGGATTAGCATTATTATTGGGACGTCCTGCCCAAATAGTTTCTTCGTTCAACTGGATATGCTCCACACCGGGATTGCCGAATACCATCGCTCCCAACCGCCCGTTACCCAGCGGAAGCGCTTCAGTCCAAACCTGAGCGGGTTCGTCATACCACAGTTTATATTCCTGTGCGGCAGCCTGCAAGTAAGAACTTGCCCATAACAGCCCCCCCACTATCCATTTTATTTTCATATTGATCTCTAGCTTTTATTAAAGGGAGACGAAAAATAAAGACGGATGTACTCTGTGGAAAGAAATAAAAAAGTAAATATCATGAAAAAACTTTCCCTAGTACCTCAACAAATCCGGCTTCTCTATTGTTATTAAAATAAAACCATCTTATAAAATTAGAATTATATGAAAATAGCAGAGATTAAAGGAAGAGAGATTTTGGATTCACGTGGTAACCCCACTGTGGAAGTGGATGTGATATTGGAATCAGGGATTATGGGCCGTGCCTCTGTCCCATCGGGTGCGTCAACCGGTGAACATGAGGCATTGGAGCTACGTGACGGTGACAAGACCCGTTACGGGGGCAAAGGCGTATTAAAAGCTGTAGAAAATATAAATACCCTTATCGCTCCGGCATTGAAAGGAATGGACTCTATGGACCAACGTGGCATTGACAAAGCCATGCTTGATCTGGATGGAACTCCAACTAAATCAAAACTGGGCGCAAATGCTATTTTGGGCGTATCCCTAGCCGTGGCAAAAGCTGCAGCCAATTATTTGGATATTCCTCTTTACAGATATATTGGCGGAACAAACACCTATATCATGCCTGTTCCAATGATGAATATCATTAATGGAGGCTCACACAGCGATGCCCCTATCGCTTTTCAAGAATTTATGATTCGTCCTGTAGGTGCTCCATCTTTCCACGAAGGTTTACGCATGGGAGCCGAAGTATTCCATGCGCTGAAAAAAGTATTGCATGACCGCGGTCTGAGCACTGCCGTAGGCGATGAAGGTGGTTTTGCTCCTGCCTTGAACGGAACCGAGGATGCCATTGAGTCTATTCTGGCAGCCATCAAGAATGCAGGTTATGAACCGGGTAAAGATGTCATGATTGGTATGGACTGTGCTTCTTCTGAATTCTATAAGAATGGCGTTTATGACTATACGATTTTTGAAGGAGAAACAGGCAAAAAACGTACGACTGACGAGCAAATTAATTATCTGGAAGAATTGATTAATAAGTATCCTATCGATTCTATTGAGGACGGTATGAGTGAAAATGACTGGGAAGGGTGGAAGAAGCTGACCGAACGTATAGGCAACCGTTGCCAACTGGTAGGTGATGACTTGTTCGTAACCAATGTAGAATTCCTTTCAAAAGGTATTGCACAAGGATGCGCCAACTCTATCCTGATCAAAGTAAACCAAATCGGTTCGCTGACAGAAACACTGAACGCTATCGAAATGGCTCACCGTCATGGATACACTACTGTTACTTCTCACC
>ENA-OPUE01001413-OPUE01001413.1-human-gut-metagenome-genome-assembly--contig:-NODE-1413-length-14695-cov-2.611134_pt1 | contig 14695 bp, 15 predicted proteins | sample MGYA00241466_ERZ501924 | MGnify/ENA primary metagenome ERZ501924 (study PRJEB25962, sample SAMEA2042223) | human gut metagenome | biome: human gut; feature: human-associated habitat; material: faeces...
AGATTGCCTATACATATGCCAGTGAAGCAGATCTTTTAAATGTTGCTTTATTTGGTCAGACTGCAAAGCAATGGAAAAATAATAATCCGGGTAAAAAGGGGAATGTGCGTGATGATGCAAATTTAAATCAGTTGTTGGTGTTGGCAAATATGGAAAGTTATAATGCTATTTTAATTGAGCAGGGGAAATCTCAATCAGAAAGACTTATATTGCTTAGAAATTTGGCAATCAGGCAGATGGATACATTAGTCAGTATCAATCTGTCGGCAGTTTCGGCACTTCCTGGAGGTGATATGTAAATTGAAGAAAGAGAAAATCAAAGTATATTTATACACCCGTGTCTCGACAACCATGCAGATAGATGGCTATTCTCTGGATGCACAGAAAACAAAAATGAAAGCGTTCTGCGACTATAATGAATATGAAATTGCCGGTGAGTATGAGGATGCAGGAAAATCCGGCAAATCAATAGAGGGAAGAGTTTCATTTAATCAGATGATGGAGGATATTAAGTCAGGAAAAGATGGAGTATCTTATGTTCTTGTATTTAAACTTTCCAGATTTGGAAGAAATGCGGCAGATGTACTTGCAACATTACAAGTAATGCAGGATTTTGGAGTGAATCTGATTTGTGTGGAGGACGGAATAGATTCATCCAAAGATGTCGGGAAGCTTATGATATCTGTTCTGTCAGCAGTGGCAGAGATTGAACGTGAGAACATTCGTGTTCAGACAATGGAAGGCAGGATGCAGAAAGCCAGGGAAGGTAAATGGAATGGTGGTTTTGCACCATATGGATATGCTCTCATTGATGGAAAATTGGAAGTAAATGAAGAAGAGGCAGTGGCTATCAGAATGATATTTGACCAATATGTAAATACGGATTTGGGTGCAAATGGAATTGCAAAGTATCTTGAAAATCATGGAATCCATAAGATAGCCAGACAGAATGGTAAAAATCCGTTATTTGATGCTGCTCTTATCAGAAGGATTATACAGAATCCGGTTTATAGCGGCAAAATCTCTTATGGAAGAAGACGGACAGAAAAGGTTCATGGTACAAGAAATGAGTATAGGCAGGTTAAGAAAGACGATTACCTGTTAGTAGATGGTCTGCACGAAGCTCTTGTATCAGAAGAAGTATGGGAGCAGGCGCAGGTCAAGGTGGCGGCACAGGCTAAAAAGTATGAAAATCCTGACGAATCATTGATACTAATATTAAAGAAAATAATTAGAAGGCGATATTTTCCTTTGGTAGAGAGAGGTATCGCCTTCTTTGATGCTTATATTTTGAAATTCCTTTATTTAATATCCAGCTCAATGGGAGCGTCAATGTCGTCAGAGACATATTTCCCGTTCTTCTTTCGCTGTTTCACACATTCGGTTAGCAGATATTCAATCTGCCCGTTTACGGAACGAAAATCGTCCTCGGCCCAAGCGGCTATGGCATCGTAAAGGGCAGCAGATAGACGTAAGGGGACCTGTTTCTTTTCTGCCATTAATACAGACTTCCAGAGTTGACAACGGGTTGTGCATCATGGTTGCCGCAAAGTACCACGAGCAGGTTGGAAACCATGGCAGCCTTCCGCTCTTCGTCTAAGTTTACTACCTGGGTTTCGTTAAGACGTTCTAAAGCCATTTCAACCATACCGACTGCACCGTCTACAATCATTTTACGGGCATCGATAATAGCCGATGCCTGCTGACGCTGTAACATTACAGCAGCAATTTCCGGAGCATAGGCAAGATAGGTAATCCGGGCTTCGATAATTTCAAGACCGGCTTCTCCAACCTTTTCCTGAATTTCCTGACGGATCCGCTCGGCAACGACTTCACTGGAACCGCGAAGACTGCCCTCATCGGCCTGACCGTCCCCTGTCGTATCGACACCTGCAGATACATCATAAGGATAAATACGTACGATGTTACGCAGGGCACTGTCGCATTGCAGGGACAGGTATTCCTTATAGTTATCGACATTAAATACAGCTTTGGCAGTATCAACGACACGCCACATTACTGCAATACCGATTTCGATCGGGTTACCGAGACAGTCATTGATTTTCTGACGGTTATTATTGAGTGTCATAATTTTTAAAGAGACCTTCTTGCTGGCAGCCTGGGCAGCATTTATTTCACCCGTTGTACCGGTAGAAATCTTGAGAGAAGAGAGGGCACCGCCTGTCGGGGCATCAATACCACTCTGATTCAGTTTGGTAGCGGCAGCCGGGTTGACAGCGGTACAGAAGGGATTCACAAAGTAAAATCCGGCTTCCTTTAAGGTACCGACATAGTTACCAAAGAGAGTAAGTACTAAAGCCTCCTGCGGTTTTAAAACCTTAAGGCCAAGGAAAGGAATCCAGCCGATTCCGAGATAGATCACAGCAACAACACACAGAGGCTTTGAATGGTCAACACCGATACACATTAAAATCGCTGCAACGATATAAAGAGCAATAAAAAGCAGCATCATAGCCATTCCGTTTTTCTTTTTGTTTAAAACTTTTTCTTCCATAATGAATTCACTCCTTTACATGATAATTATATTTATCTGATATCAAAATGATATCATTGAGAATCTGAAATGTCAATGGGGAAATGAAAGTGAAAACAGCGCTTTTATTTTAAAATTCATGGGTCTATTTTAAAGGGTAACAATCAGTTATTCAATTATGTATTTACAACCGTATTTTTTTTTAGTAGAATTATTAAAAATGAGTAAAGGATTACCCATATGAAAGAAAATAAATTGTCTATTAAAGATATTGCAAGGCTGGCAGGAGTATCTGTTGCGACAGTATCTCGTGTGATCAATCAAAATGGCCGTTTTTCAAAAGAAACGGAAAGGAAAGTATTGGATATTATAGAACAATATAATTATAGACCGAATGAACTGGCACGAGGACTTCGCGTCCATAAAGCACAGGTCATTGGGGTTATTGTTCCGGATATCACAAATGAATTTTTTGCACATATTGTAAAGAAAATTGAGAATGAACTGATAAAGAAGGGGTATATGGCAATTATCTGTGATACAAACGATGAGGTAGAGCTGGAGGGAGAATATATAGAAATGCTGAAAGCTCTGCAAATTGGTGGCATTATATATGTTAGTGGTGATCAAAAAATAAAACCAATCGAAAATATTCCGGCAGTATATATAGACCGTCAGCCTAATTTTGCAGATTCTCAACATTTTGCAGCATTTATTGGGAGTGATAATCGGCAAGGCGGATATATTGCAACAAAACGACTGTTAGAAGCCGGAAAAAAGAAGATAGCAATTGTATTGCAAAATAAAGCAATTGCTACACAGGAATACAGATTAAACGGTTATATTCAGGCTTTGAAAGAGGCCGGGCAGGCATATGATGAAAGCTTGGTAAGACGGGTTGATTTTGTAAATGAAGAACAAGGATATCAGGCTACTCGCTATATTTATGAAGAGATACATGATGTAGATGGCATTTTTTATTCATCGGATCGTTTGGCTATTGGGGGACTTAAGTATTTTTATGACAGAAAAATATCGGTACCAGAGCAGATTGCAGTGATAGGCTTTGACGATATTCCGCAATGCACACAAGTGATACCTAATTTAACAACCGTGCACCAACATTATATGGAATTTGGAGAATTGGCAGCAGATACGATCATTCGAATGATACATTCTGATACGGGATATTCCAAGCACATTTTGCCGGTAGAGTTAGTTGAGAGGGAGACTGTATAGCAGTAGAATGCTAACATATGTAATAATCTTTTAAATAAAGATATAGGAGATCTTCTGTGATTATATAAATTTATATATCACAGAAGATCTTATTTTATGCATAAAAAGCATGTCTTTTACAAGACGAATTTCAGAGGAGACAGTATATTCATATCAGGTATCTACCTGTAGAAATGATTGTACAAGCTGTAATGGTCAGCAAACCATCTATAGGCATATTGCACAATTATATCGAAATAATTAAACGATTGTGAGTAATATTGTAAATAGAATAAAAAATATTGACAAGAAGTGGGTAAACGATTACAATAAACCCATAGAGTAATCGTTTACTCAAATGCAATATGACGATTGCTACAAAATGAAAGATATCGAAGAGTTAATAAAAGGAGGGTTCCAATGAAAAAGCAATCTATGAACAGGGGTGGTTTTCAAAAATTGATACAGAATCGTAAGTTTAGAGATAATTTATCTGGATATTTGTTTATTTTGCCTGTATTTATTTTTTTCATGATATTTTGTGGAATACCAATCCTTACAACGGTTTTTAAATATAGTTATGCACAATTTAATATATTAGGTGATTTTAAATGGGTAGGATTAGATAATTTTAAAGAGTTTGTTAGTGATCCGATGACAAAAACGATAGCATGGAACGGTGTGAAGTTTCTGTTGATTTTGGCTCCGGCTCAAGTAATATGTGGACTATTATTTGCTTTGGGAGTACATAAGACAAAAAATGGTGTATGGAAAGGTATCCTTAAGACGGCAATTTATTTCCCATCCGTAGTTACAACTTCAGCAGTAGCCATTGCATGGGGATATATGTTTAACAAAGACTTTGGTGTTATAAACTGGGGGTTAAGGCAATTAGGAATTATAGATGAAGGAATTCCATGGTTGGTATCTTCTAAATATGCATTTGCTGCAATTTTAATTTTTAGTATATGGAAGTTTACGGGCACAGCATTTCTTTATTTTATTGTAGGATTGGGAAATGTTCCTGAATCATACTATGAAGCTGCAAGAATAGATGGTGCGAATGAACGACAGGTATTCTTTAAAATAACATTGCCGTTAATAACTCCTTCACTGTTTTATGTTTCTTTGATTACCATTATATGGGTGGCTCAGTGCTTTGATGAGCCGTACTTCTTAACAAACGGAGGTCCTGGTGACAGCACCAGAACGATTGCGATTTATATCTATCAAAAAGCGTTTTACAGCTATAATATGGGTTATGCATCAGCTATAGCTACAGTGTTATTTGTAGTAGTATTTACACTTACGATTATACAGTTTGTAGTACAAAAGAAATGGGTTAATTATGACTATGAATAAGGAGAAGAGAATGAAGAAGCTTTCAGTACTAATACGAACTTTAATGATGTTTTTAGTTTCCGCCTTTATGATTTTGCCTTTTTTGTGGATGTTTGCCACTTCGCATAGAGCACCGGCTGAGTCCTTTGCCTTGCCGCCAAGTTTTTTTGTTACAGAATTCAAATGGCAGAATTATGTTGATGTGATTCAAAAGTTGAACTTTTTTGATTTTGTGAAAAATAGTTTTATTGTTTCTGTTTCTGCACTTGTGATACAGCTCGTTGTATCGTGCTTTGCAGCATATGCGTTTTCACGTATTGAATTTAAATTTAAAAATATACTTTTTGTTATTTTGTTGTCGGGACTAATGATTCCTTCTCAATCTATTATTATCCCCAATTTTATGACATTAAGTCGTCTTAAGTTAATAGACACATTATGGTCATTGATTGTAACACAAACCTATTATCCATTAGGAATATTTTTATTACGACAGTTTATGCTCACGATCCCGAAAAGTTATGATGAAGCTGCTTATTTAGATGGTGCAAGCAAAATACAGGTTTTGAATCATGTTATTATTCCGATGTCTAAAGCACCAATTTTAGTTGTTGTATTTATGCATTTTATTTCTACATGGAACAACTTTTTTGGACCTATGATTTTTATTTCAACAAACTCAAAAATGACACTGCCTTTGGGACTGACATTGTTGAAGGGAAACATGGGGGCTACCAATCTTTCTTTGGTAATGGCAGGCGTGATTTTGGCATTGATAGTACCATTAATGATTTATGTTGTAGGACAAAAACATTTGATGGGAGGTGTTATGATATCTGGTATTAAAAGCTAGAAAATAATGGTACGGTCCAATCACTCTTGTATAACGATAGAAAATAAAAAATAAAAAAGGAGAGAAAATATGAAAAGGTTAAAAGTTATATTATCCTCGGTTCTTGTTGTGTCCTTACTTACAGTTGGATTATTAGGATGTTCATCAAAAGGAGAAGTGGACACGAAACAAAATTCTGATTCAGTAACAACAGATGATGGGAAAATACATCTTCGCTTTGGAGTTAACGCTGGATATATTTCAGAGGCGTCAGGTGGTATTGATTGGTTTAATAATACAATTCTGGCGGAATATGAAAAAGCACATCCTAATGTAGATGTAGAACTTGTTTTAATTACTGCAGATTCCGAATCAGGATGGAATGATTATTTTACAAAATTACAGACCATGCAGGCATCAGGCACAGCACCCGATGTGTTTACAATGGCCATAGAGGGCTATTCCAGTCTTAAAAAAATGGGATTATGCCAACCAATAAATCAATATCTGGATTCCCATCAGGAAGAATATAATGAAATTGTAGAGGATACCATTCCGGCACTGATTGATGCATATAAAGATGGTGATGATATTTACGGTGTTGGCTGGGGCTGGGGAAGTTCCGTTATTTGGCTTAATACCAAACTACTGGAAGAAGCAGGGCTTGAGATTCCGGATGTGAATTGGGATTTCGATACATTTATGGATTATTGTGAAAAATTAACTATCAAGGAAAATGGAGTAACGACACAGTATGGATTTGGAATACCACAAAGTTATTTCCTGTATCAGCAGTGGCTGAATAATTTTGGTACATCATATTTAAGTGATGATCAGACAGAAGTAACCTTCGACAGTGATAAGTCCATAGAACTTGCACAGATGTTTCAGGATATGGTTTATGTAGATGGCTATGCACCTGTACCGGATGCATCCATTAATAACGCACAACTTTTGATGAACGGTAATATTGCCATGACTTGTAGTGGTAAGTGGGATATTGCAACATATGCAGCCAGTGATTTCAAAGATTTGGCAGTGGTACGTGTGCCATCTAAGTATGACTCTACAACACTATATGCTCCTGGATGTGCCGGGGTATCATCAACTACCCAATATTATGATGAGGCATGTGAATTTGCATTATGGTGTTCCAGTAAATTTTATGAATCCGAATTTTTTGGACTTGATGCTGTACCAGGCAGATATTCATGTATGAAAGAGATGGCAAAGAACTTTGACTATGTTGTGAATTATGAAGAGCTTTTTATGGACATTCCAAAGGATGGAGCAAAATGCCTTCAGGCTTCGCCGGCATATGTTGATATGGCTACTATTTTTGACAGATATATGTCATCTATTTATGCGAATGAAATGAAAGCACAGGATGGAATTAAGGCAGCAGCTGAAGAAATGCGGAAGGCGGTAGAACTAAATCCGATAGACTAAACTGAATATAAAAATTAAAAAAGATGGAACTTGAAAATTGCCGCTTTTATAGGAGAAATACTATGGATAAGTTGAAAATTTTGTTTGATACCGATATAGGAACCGATATTGATGATGCATTGGCGCTTACTTTTTTATTAAATGAGCCAAGATGTGAATTGCTAGGGATTACTACGTGTACTGGTGAAGCAGAAGAACGGGCAAAATTGGCAAGTATGTTGTGTTTACATGCCAATAGACCGGATATACCAATATACCCTGGACCGGATGGCTGTCTGGTAGTGGATCAGATAGAATGTTATGCACCACAGAAAGAAGTGTTAAGCAAATGGCCACATCAGAAGGAATTCCGTAAAGGATATGCAATAGAATTTTTAAGAAAAACAATTCGGGAAAATCCGGGAGAAATCACATTAATTGCGGTGGCACCGATGACTAATATTGCATTACTGTTTTCTGTTGACCCGGAAATTCCTAAATTACTTAAAGGTTTATATCTTATGTGCGGACAGTTTTCTAATGTTGAAGGGGGAATTCCAGATAATCCTTTGAGTGCATTTATAAATTGTGAAAGAATTAGATCTGTATATTTGGGAATTTGTGAGATGAATGCATTTGTGGATCCCCATGCAACAAGTATAGTATACCGTGCACCGGTAAAGGAGCATCATTCTGTCGGATTTGATCTTACAAGGAAAATAGTTTTGAATCCGGATGAATTTTTTAAAGTATTTGATTGCGAAAAAACAGCTCCGTTGATGGATATGGCACGGATATGGTTTCAAAGCGTTGACGGTGTAGGATTTCATGATCCATCACCAACGTTATCCGTATTTTATGATGATGTGGTTGAGTATGAGAAAGGAAATGTCAATGTTGATCTGGATAGCAGAATGTTCCAGGGATATATTGATTACAGGCCGACTCCAGAGGGAAAACACTGGGTATCGAAATCGATAAGTGGAGAAAATCTTTTTAGACATTATCGTGATATTTTGGGAACATAGATGAAAAACCGGATCGTCAACCATAATGTATATTATAAAACAAATATGACGATTTCTATACAAATTATTTTTAAATTACTGAAGGTTGACGGATAATAAAGGAAAAGAAAATGAAAGCATTGGGAATAGATATCGGGACAACAACTATTAGCTTTGTAGTTGTGGATGGTCAGAGCAGGGAAATGATAAAATCCTATACCATTGCAAATCCGGGTTTCCTTGAAACTGGTGTGCCTTGGGAGAAGATTCAGGATCCGGCTATGATTATGCACAAAGTAATTCACTTGTTAAATGATATTTTATGTGAATATAAAGATATAGGCGTAATAGGGTTAACGGGTCAAATGCATGGAATCGTTTATGTAGATAGTTATGGAAAGCATGTAAGTCCCTTGTATACATGGCAGGATGAAAGAGGAAATCAAAAATGTCAAAATGGAAGAAATTGCTGCGAGATCATAGAGGAAGTCAGTAAAACGAAGATTTATTCAGGATATGGACTGGTAACACATTATTACAATAACATTATGGGGCAGATGTCAATAGCTGCAGTTGGCTTGTGTACTATTGCTGATTATTTGGGAATGGTATTGACAGGAAGAACTAAGCCATTAATACATAGTAGTAATGCCGCAAGCTTGGGACTCTTCGATGTGAAGAATAACAAGTTTATAGAAGAGGCATTTCGTAAATTAAATTTAAATGTACAAATTCTTCCAAATGTGACAGAAGATTTTCAAATAATAGGAACATATAGAGATATACCGGTATGTGTTGCAATAGGTGATAATCAGGCAAGTTTTTTAGGAGCTGTTAGCAATGTCAGAGAAGATATTTTGGTAAATATGGGAACTGGAGGACAGGTTTCTGTATATTCTGAACATTATTATACAGCGGAAGAATTTGAAACAAGACCATTTATCAGAGGTGGATATATCCTTTCCGGTTCTTCACTGTGTGGAGGAAGAGCATATGCAATTTTAAAACAGTTTTTTGAAATGTGTGCCATAGCATTAGGAGAGAAGGAAAAAGATATATATGGAATGATGACATGTTTTTTAGAAGAAGCGACTGCAAAAAGTGTAAGTCCAAAGAAAGAAAAGCTCATTATAGATACAAGATTTTCCGGAACAAGGGAACAGCCGGAATTACGTGGATCCATCAGAAATATCGGAATAGATAATTTTACACCGGAGGACATGACTGTAGGTTTTTTGGAGGGAATGGCAGATGAATTGTACCAGATGTATCTAAAGATGGGAAAGGATGCTGCGGATGGAAAAAAACGGGTAATTGCATCCGGGAATGGTCTTCGAAGAAATAGCTATTTACAGAATATTGTGAGCCAGCAGTTCCATATGCCGTTGCGTCTTGCAGTACAACAGGAGGAGGCAGCTTATGGAGCAGCTCTGGAAGGTTTGATAGGAGCTGGTATGATTGATGTACGTGAAGCAATTGGAATGGCTGATACCACATAAATTAAGGAAAGAAATGACAAAAAAAGATGTATAAAAAGTAAATAAATGGAAAAGTGAGAGTTGGATAATGGGATTCACATATCTCGTGGTTACTTTCACAGAAAGGTGGATGATATATGTTATATGGTATATATTATGCTTATTGGGAAAAGGAATGGGGTGGAGATTTTATTCCCTATATACGGAAAGTTAAAAAATTAGGATTTGATATTTTGGAGGTGGCATGTCATAATTTTTCTGATACAGAAAATGAGTATCTGTATCAGTTAAAAGAAGCGGCTGATGCTGAAGGGATAATTTTGACAGGCGGATATGGAAATGATGCAACACATAATATTTCTAGTGCAGATCCGATGATTGTAAAATCTGCTTTTGATAAATTTGAGAAGACTTTCCAAAAAATGAATATTGCCGGAATTAAACAGCTTGGAGGAAGCTTGTATTCCTATTGGCCGGTAGATTATTCCTTACCACTTAATAAAAAAGAAGATATGAAAAGAGGAATCGAGAATGTTCGAATCCTTGCGGATATGGCAGCAGAATATGAAATTGCTCTGGGAATGGAAGTGCTGAATCGTTTTGAAGGGTATATGCTAAATACCTGTGAAGAAGCCGTGGACTTTGTAGCAAAAATTGATCGACCCAATGTCAAGGTAATGTTAGACACCTTCCATATGAATATCGAAGAGGATTCTTTTGGTGATGCAATACGTATGGCGGGGAAATATTTGGGACATTTTCATTTAGGAGAGGCAAATAGAAGACCGCCATTTCGGGGAGGACGAATCCCGTGGGACGAGATTGGAGAAGCACTACATGATATAGAATATACAGGCACTGTTGTGATGGAACCTTTTGTGCGAATGGGTGGAACTGTGGGAAAAGATATTCGTATGTGGCATGATTTATCTGATAATTGTCCAGATGAAAAGCTAGACCAGGATGTGGCAGAATCGGTAAGATTTTTAAGAGAAATATGGGAATAGAAAAACTGACTAATAGAAATTGTAACCGTTGGGTATATACTGGTTAACTAAGAGAGACTTCTTTCGGAGTCTCTTTTTTATACTTTATTCTGAAATTTAGAAGGCCAATATGTGAAAGAATGCTTAAGCTTTGTATTTACAAATTTTATCCGTTGGGTTATATATAATTATTGAAGCAGCCGATGAGAAAAGCGGAGCAGGATATGCATTTAAGGATGGATTACAGTTAAAGTAATCTGTAGAAGGAGTAGAGAATGAAAAAATGGTATCAGAATAAAAAGGTATGGATTTTAGCCGGAGGCATTGTAGTTCTTGCAGGAATCGGTGGATTTGTGGCAACTCATGTGAAGCTGTATCAGGATGGATCTGCTTCCGTATCCATCATTGGAGGAGCGGATGGACCGACCTCTATTTTTCTTGCAGGTAAATTACCCGGTCACGGATCACAGGATCAGAACATTTCCACGCTGCCGCTGGATATTACCATGCGTGTTGTCGATTATAAAGATGGGATTCTGACCGTAGAAATCGACAATCACAGCGGCTATGAGATGGAATACGGCAATGAATATTCCTTACAGAAGCTTGAAGGAGAGGAATGGGTAGAGGTGAAACCGAAGCAGGAATATGGATGGACGGACATCGCGCATATCATTCCGGATCTTACAGTAAATACGGAAACCTATGACCTTACTCCCTTTGGAACACTTTCACCCGGAAAATACAAGCTGGTGAAGGACGATCTGGAAGCAGAATTTGAAATTACCGAAGAGGAGTAATGCAACTATTCAGAAGTTTCCACTTATTTATTCAAAAGCAGGGGTGTCTGTGTATACAGGCATCCTTGTTTTTATGGGAAAAGAGAGGTAGAATAATTGGGGATAAAAATGCAGGAGGAAATCATTATGCTTTATATTATGCGGCACGGCAGGACCGATTGGAATGATGCTTATAAATTACAGGGACGGACGGATATTCCATTAAACGATGCGGGACGCCGTATGGCACAGGAAGCAGCACAGCGTTATCGGGAGGTTTCGTTTGACGTCTGTTTCTGTTCCCCACTGATCCGGGCGCGCGAGACGGCAGAGATTTTCTTAAAAGGAAGAGATACACCCATTCTTTTTGATGACCGCCTTAAGGAAATGTGCTTTGGTGTATGCGAGGGAAGTGAAAATGTTTTTGAAAATCGGGACACTCCGGTATATACTTTGTTTAAGGATCCAACGCATTATGTGGCGCCTGAAGGTGCAGAGAGCTTTGAGGAGCTGTTTGCAAGGACAGGTTCCTTTTTGAAGGAAGTTGTGCAACCGGCACTGCAGGAGGGAAAGGATGTCCTGATTGTCGGGCATGGTGCGATGAATTCAAGTATTGTCTGCCAGATCCGTAATCTCCCGCTCGAAGAGTTCTGGAGTGCAGGAATTGAAAAGTGTAAATTGATGAAACTGATCTAACGGTCTGGAAAAGATACAAACTATGCAGAAGAAAGAAAAGATGGTTACTGGAACAAAGTAGGAGTGAACAGTAACCAAAGAGGAGAACAGAACATGAACGCAGGACTTACGAGAGAAGAAGCACTTGCTTTATTAAAGAAGTATAATAAGGATCCGTTTCATATCCAGCATGCCTTTACGGTGGAAGCGGTTATGAAGTGGTACGCACAGAAATTAGGTTATGGTGAGGAGGCAGAATTCTGGGGAATCGTAGGACTTCTGCATGACATTGATTTTGAATTATATCCGGCAGAGCATTGCCTCAAAGCACCTGAAATGTTAAGAGAAGGTGGTGCAACGGAAGAAGTGATCCACGGCGTGGTTTCCCACGGCTATGGCATTACCGTAGAGTGCGGCACGACCCTCGATGTGGCACCGGAGCATGAAATGGAGAAGGTACTGTTTGCAGCGGACGAACTGACAGGTCTCATCTGGGCAGCTGCCCTGATGCGTCCTTCAAAGAGCACGAAGGATATGGAATTAAAATCCTTAAAGAAAAAGTATAAGAGTAAAGGCTTTGCGGCAGGCTGCTCCCGTGAGGTGATTGAACGCGGTGCTGAACAGCTTGGCTGGGAGTTAGACGAACTTCTCGCAAAGACCTTACAGGCAATGGCTGCAGCTGAGGATGAAATTCAGGGTGAGATGGAGCAGAATGCGGAATAATCAGGACGATAAAAGGATGCTGATGAATTGAAGGAGAGCCGTTATGGCGATGGAGAATGAAAGAAAAGTCATCTGTCCAAACTGTGGGGGTGAGTTTAAGGAACAGAGTGCCAAGTGTCCATACTGTGGCACAATGTATTATCCCGGTGCGGAGGAGGAGTACTTAAAGAAACTGGAGCATGTCCGTACGGATCTGGAAGATCTGGGAGCAGTACCGGAACAGGAAACAGTGAAAGCCATTAAGAAGCGGGCAGGATGGGTAATAAAGCTTGCCGTAGCTGCAATTATCGTGATTGTTCTTGGTGCAGGCTTTCTGGCGTGGAAGAACCGGGAAGAACCCTATGATGCGAAGACACAATACCTTTGGAGACAGGAAAATTATCCGAAGATGGAAGAAATGTTTGCGAATGAACAGTATGCAGAGCTGTATGCCTTCATTGAACAGGAAACTGCCAATGGGATTTATCTGTCAGACTGGGAACACTGGTCATTTATGATGGTCTGGGGGATCTGTGACACGGTAGAGGAATGTCTTGAAAGGGAAGCCAATGGAGAAATTCTCAAGGAATATCAGGAAACCCTGCTTTTAAATGACTACTGGATTTTAAAAGGAATTTCCTATTCGGTACTGCTTTCGAAGGAAGACCGGGAGCAGCTGGAACCCTTCCGGGAGCAGGCACTTGCAGACCTTGAGGGCCGTTGGGACTTTTCACAGGAAGATCTTAAGAAGTTTGAAGAGGAAGTGAAAAGCAACTACGGATATCCAAAATATGAAACCTGTGAAGCCTATATTAAAAAATGGATGAAAGGAAAATAGATACGTGAACTGTAAATACTGTGGAGGAACATTATCGTTAGAGGATCATTTCTGTCCGCATTGTGGAAAGCCAAATGAACATGCAAAACAGCATGCAAAGGACATGGAGGCTTATAAAAGCCGGTTTGATACGACACAGGGCGAAGTATATAAAGTAACAAGGAATTATAGTGAGATCACGGCTCATGCAGTTATTATCACAGTGCTTGTGGTGCTCATTCTGGTGGTTTTATTTGTGACAAGAAGTGCCTATGCAATTAAGAGAAATATCCACGATCTGCAGTCAAAAAGGTATGAAAAGGAATATACTGCAACGATGGATCAATATCTTGAAGAGGAGGACTATCTTGGGTTTCATGCCTTCTGTGAAGCCCGGGATATCCGGGTCTATACCGAAGGCTATGAAAGCTATGCGGTCATTATGAGAGCAGCAGACCATTATGCCTACATCTATGATAATCTGTTCGAAATGATGGAGGCTGAGGCCGAATCACTGAAGGACAACCGGATTGAATCTCTCGCGGCCTATTGCGATAATTTTGCCAAAGTAAGGGAAAATATGGATTCCTATCCGGCTGATGAAGCGTACACGGAGCAGGTGCTTCAGAGAATGGAAGAGGATGTGGAAGCACTTCTACGGGCTTATCTGGGACTTACGAAGGAAGAAGCGGAAGGCTTTTCAAAGCTAAGCAAGGCACAGAGAATGGTTTTACTGGAACAGAAGTATGAGGAGATGGGATATGGCACAAAAATTACAGAATAAGCTGCGGATTGGGCGGCAGCAGGGGATTCTGCTTATTATGAAGGGTGTGATCGGTATTCTCTGTATTATATTGCTTGCTTCAACGGCTGTGATGATCAAAGCGATCGGACATGCTACATGACCTGCCATCTTTAATCCGCTTAATGCAATGATC
>ENA-OPUE01001417-OPUE01001417.1-human-gut-metagenome-genome-assembly--contig:-NODE-1417-length-14674-cov-2.981531_pt1 | contig 14674 bp, 9 predicted proteins | sample MGYA00241466_ERZ501924 | MGnify/ENA primary metagenome ERZ501924 (study PRJEB25962, sample SAMEA2042223) | human gut metagenome | biome: human gut; feature: human-associated habitat; material: faeces...
TTGCGTTACAATACCGGAAGGAGTACCGGTACACAGTTACGTAGAGGAAGTATAGTTCTTCAATTGTTTGTCTGTTTGTCTTTTATAGGATGTACCGTGTTGATAAACCAACAATTGGATTACCTGCGTCACCGCGATTTAGGATTGAAAATTAAGAATCGGGGCAGCTTCTCTGTTATGGGAGACATGGATTATACTCCTTTAATAAGAAAAATAAAAGAACTTCCCATGATAACCGAAGTTATGCAACCTGACTATTACCCCATAGTATCACAACTGACAGCTATCGGGCAATTTGACAATTGGGAGGGACTGGATATTCCTATTGATACGCCAGTTCCGGTTAAGTTATTTTTAGGGAAAGAAGATTTTTTCCGTTTTTACGATATCACCTTATTAGCCGGTGAATGGCTTGATGACCTATCTACTTATGAAGACATCATTATCAATGAATCACTGGCGCGCCGAATGGGATGGAGCCCACAAGAAGCCATCGGCAAACATATTATACAATCATACATTACCTATACAATTGTCGGCGTAGTGAAGGATTGCCATTATGGAGCACCGACTTTACCCATTCCCCATACAGGCTTTCTGGTTGGAGAACAAATGGGATTAATGCAGCGTTCTGCCGGTATCTTATTCAAATATAAAGAAGGAACGTGGAATGAATGTCGTAAAGCCCTTGAACACCTTTACCAGACCGAATGTTCTCCTGAGAATATCTTGCGTCTGAACAGTGAAGAAGAAGTATATAATAATTACCTGCGTTCCGAAGAAATGCTGACCCGGCTGCTTAGTTTCGCGTCTTTAGTATGTATTCTTACCGCCATGTTCGGCATTTATTCTTTAGTAACACTTACTTGCGAACAACGTCGTAAAGAAATTGCAATACGTAAAGTAAATGGAGCCACAGTATGGAGCATTCTATTCCTGTTTTTCCGGGAATATCTAATCATGCTTTGTATTGCTGCACTGTTCGCTTTTCCAATCACATACGTCATTATCAAGCAATGGATATTAAACTATGTCCGGCAGGTCAGTATCAGTCCATTACCATTCATCCTTATTCTTATAGGGCTGGCTCTGACAGTCATAGCAGGAATCAGTTGGCGGGTATGGAAAGCAGCCAACGAGAATCCTGCAGAAGTAATCAAAAACGAATAACTTTTAAAATATAAGATTATGATCAAAACAGTAAACTTACAGAAAATCTTCAAAACAGAAGAAGTCGAAACATGGGCATTGAACAATGTCAATCTAGAAATCAAAGCAGGCGAATTTGTAGCCATCATGGGACCATCCGGTTGTGGAAAGTCCACCCTGCTGAATATCCTCGGCCTTTTGGACAATCCTACGGGAGGCACTTACGAACTGAACGGAACAGACGTTTCCAAATTTACCGAAACACAACGCACCAATTTACGTAAAGGAGTCATCGGATTCGTGTTCCAGAGCTTTAACCTGATTGATGAATTGAATGTATTCGAAAATATCGAGTTACCCTTATTGTATATGGGGATTCCGGCGGCAGAACGCAAACGCCGGGTAGAAGATGCCATGAACCGTATGGCTATTGCTCATCGAGTAAAACATTTCCCACAACAACTATCTGGCGGACAGCAACAACGTGTTGCAATAGCCCGTGCTGTAGTAGCAAATCCGAAACTGATTCTAGCAGATGAGCCTACCGGCAATCTGGATTCCAAAAACGGCAAGGAAGTAATGGAACTTCTGACCGAACTGAATAAAGAAGGAACAACAATTGTTATGGTTACCCACTCCCAACACGATTCCGGCTATGCAGGAAGAACCATTAATTTGTTTGACGGACAGGTGGTGAATGAAATAAAAATATAAATTAATTTATCATTGAGGTGGTTTAACCACCTCAATGATAACAAAAGGATATTATAACAATGAACATCTTCTTAAACATCAAACTTATTGTCCGCAACTGGTGGCGGAACAAACTTTTTTTTCTGATTTCGCTATTCAGTCTTACAGCTGGATTAGGATGCACCAATCTGCTTATGACTTTTTTTATCCATGAATATAATGTGGAAAAATATAATACCGACCGTAACCTCATTTATCTATTACGTCAAGACTCTCCAATGGAAGAAGGTATTAAAGTAGCCTACTCTACCTCAGACGCAGCCACACAGATAAAAGAAAAATATGCTGAAATTACAGATATTCTGCGTGTAAACGGAATGTCTGGTAATCTTTGCAAATATAATGGAACAGATATCAAACAGTTTCTTTTTATCAGTGCCGACTCTACTTTAAATCAATTTTTCCCTTATACAACTTTAGAAGGCAGCCTGGAAGAAGTCCTCACGACCCCGGACAAAGTTGCTGTAAACAAAAGATTTGCCCACCAACTTTTCGGAAATCATTCCGGTATTGGAGAAATCTTGGAAATAATCAATAAAGAAGGACAAAGTAAAAGTTATAAAGTAGCAGCTATATTAGAAGATCGTCCACAATCTTTTCTGCATTTTGATTTGCTGACAGGACTATCCGACAAATCATGGGGAGGTCCCGTATTATTAAAACTACAACCAGGTGCATCTCCCTTAGCTTTACAGGAAAAAATTAAAAAAGACAAGATTCCAGCATTAGTACCGGATTCACGATATTATATTGATCCGATAAAAGAACTATACTTTAATACAGGAAAAGACAGCAAGCAGCAACAGTTGGCTTTTTTCCAACATTGTGATGTATTATTACTATATATCAGTCTGATTTCGGCCCTACTTGTGCTTATCATCGCTTGTTTCAACTATACAAATCTGACTCTCTCACGTACCCTGCAGCAACTTAAAATGATACATATAGAAAAGCTGATGGGAGCAAAATCAAAAGAAATCCGCAGTCAGTTATTTCTTGATGCAGCACTTACCGTTTTATTTGCATTCCTGTTATCATTATTGCTTATTAATGACATGCTGCCGTGGTTTAATGATCTGTTGTCTACCCACCTCTTCTTCTCTTTCTTTTTCAGCTGGCAAGTTCTACCTTTACTTTTATCCTTCATTTTCCTCATGGCTGTCATTCCTGGTCTGTATATCAGCCATAAACTCTCTCAACAGACTTTGAGCAAGTATCGGCAAGCTTATACAGGAAAGAAAAAGCAACAATTTATATGGTTGCTTGTTACCATCCAGTTTATATTTTCAATCGGGTTAGTGTATGCAACCACTCTTGCACAAAAACAAATGGATTTAATCAAATCCCGTGCATACCATTACGAAAATACAATAGAAATAGGAAATGGCACCCTTCCTCTGTTTCCGCTCTATCAGGAACTGAAACAAATGGATGGAATAGAGTCTATAAGTCTTTCCATGAGTTCTGTACTTTACTGTTGGCTTCGTGAACTTCCTATCCGACAAACAGACGGTAGTATCCAACATAATTTTATAGCACACATCCCTACCGACACAGCTTTCTTCCAAACCATGCATATCCGGCAAATTGCCGGAGTATCTCCCTCCCAAGCCTGTCGGGAATATACTCATCCGGCTTTTATCAATGAAAAGCTTGCGCGTCTGCTGAACATAGATGTTTCCCACATAGGTCATAAACTAAATGAATTTGATGAATTCTCGGATTCATTAAGTACTATTGCAGGTATTTTCAAGAACTTCCCATTAAACTCCCTGGAAGAGGAAATCGGTGGTCAACAAATATCTATTGGAACAGAACAAGATTTAATTCAGAAAGGAACATTCATACAAATAAAACTCATTCCTGAATATTATAAAGAAACATTGGTATCTATTGAAAAATTATGGAAGGAAATGAATGGTGACAGAGGTTTCAAATATGTAGATATGCATAAAGAATTTATGTTGCGTAATAACAAAGTAATTATACTCTCCCGAATCCTTATCAGCTACTCATTTATTGCATTGGCCCTGACCTGTTTTGGCCTGTTCGGTATTTCATGGTACGCTGTACGTCATCGTACCCGTGAAATTGCAATCCGTAAAGTGCACGGTGCTTCCAATTGGGAAATAGTATGGTTACTAAACCGTTCGTTTCTATGGCAAATACTAGTAGCATACATCATCGCTATTCCGATAACGTGGTTATTAATGCAACATTGGCTGGAGCAATTTGCTTATCGAATTTCAGCCACACAATGGAATTTCCTGACTCCTATTCTTATTGTATTGGTAATTACAACCATTACGATAACAATACATAGTTATCTTAGTGCACGCACTAATCCGGTAAACAGCCTGAAAGCTGAATAGCAAACGTCTATGTATATGTTCTCTTTTGCTGAAAAAGAACCAAACTTACAGAAATCACAACAAGGATTATGCCCAAAGCACTGTATGTAGTAAAGAGTTCTTTGAATACAAATACCCCTACCAGGACTGCCGTAAGAGGTTCCAATGCACCCAATAAGGAAGTCAACGTCGGTCCTGCCAATTTTACAGCCTTCACCAACGTGATATTAGAGATCGCAGTTGCAGGAAGTGCCAGTCCCCCAATATAGAGCCAAGTGATTACATTGGTTTCCCAATGGACCCCCTTATCATAGAAAAGTCCTCCCAGCAAAAAGAACAAGGCTCCCAGTCCCATCACATAACAAGTTAATACCGTAGAATTAACTTCCACTGCTCTGGTTTTTCTTATACCTATTATATAACCGGCATAAGAGAAAACCGATATGCAGGCCGCTATCAATCCCATCATTCTATTTCCACCATTATATTCTATATTTCCGGAAGATAAGAAAGATGCTCCTACTAATGATAAAACGATAGCAGCGAAAGTCACAATAGACTTCTTTTCTCTAAAGAAAACGGCCATTGTTACTGCAACAGCCAGCGGATACATAAAATGGATGATAGAAGCAACACCACTTGCAATATTCTGATAAGCTATGACAAGACTGAACGAAGTAAGCGCACGCAGCAAGCTCAGTCCGAAAATTGTTTTAAAATTTTTATACCCTATATGAAAATCACATTTGGTAAGAAAAGCAAAAACAAGCAAGACAACTGTAGCAACTCCCCAACGATAAGTCAGCACTTCGAAAGAAGAATATCCAATAGCCAACAAGCTTATGGAAAAAAACGGTGCCAATCCGAAAGTCGCAGAAGACACTGCTGCATATAGAATACCTTTTATCCGATTCATGTCCTTTTCAAGTAAAACGGATACAAAGATAGACAATAATACATAATAAAAAACAGGTTGCCTTTACAAAGGCAACCTGTGATATCTTACTTTATGATTTCCAACTTCTTAAAGCATTTGGTCAGTTTATCCACAGCATAGTCAACTTGTTCCTTTGTATGAGTAGCCATCAAAGCAACACGCACCAAAGTATCTTGTGGTGCACAAGCTGGTGGAATAACAGGATTAATAAATATACCCTCGTCAAATGCCAGCTTAGTCACTTCGAATGTCTTGTCCGTATCACGAACATAAAGTGGAATGATCGGACTTTCAGTATCACCGATTTCAAAACCGGCCTGACGGAAACAATCCAAAGCATAATTTGTAATCTTCCACAAATTCTCACGACGTTCGGGCTCACTCTTAAGGATATGAAGTGCAGCACGTGCAGCAGCTGTTGCAGCAGGAGTATTACTTGCAGAGAATATATATGAGCGTGAGTTGTGACGCAACCAGTTGATTGTATCTTTATCCGCAGCAACAAAACCACCGATAGAAGCCAGTGATTTACTGAATGTACCCATAATGAGATCCACATCTTCGGTTACTCCAAAGTGGTCACAGGTTCCCCGACCTTGACGTCCCAGTACACCCAGTCCGTGTGCTTCGTCGACCATAATGCTTGCATTGTATTTCTTCTTCAGACGTACGATCTCAGGCAGATTTGCCATATCACCTTCCATGCTGAACACGCCATCTACTACAATCAATTTAATGGACTCTGGATTGCATTTCTGCAATTCACGTTCCAAGTCCTCCATGTCGTTATGCTTAAATTTTGCAGCTGTAGAAAATGACAGACGTCGTCCCTCCACGATAGAGGCGTGGTCCAGTTCATCACACAAGATATAGTCATTACGTCCGGTCACGCATGACACAACTCCCAAGTTTACCTGGAAACCCGTTGAATAGATAATAGCCTCTTCCTTACCGACAAACTCAGCCAATTCCTTTTCCAAAGCCAAGTGGAGGTCCAATGTACCATTGAGGAAACGTGAGCCGGCACAGCCTGTACCATATTTTCGTGTTGCTTCGACAGCCGCCTCAATAACCTTTGGATGGTTTGTCAACCCCAGATAAGAGTTTGAACCAAACATCAAGACTTTGTGACCGCTCATCATCACCTCCGTGTTCTGCCCACTTTCAATACATCTAAAGTAAGGATATACGCCCTTTGCCATAATTTGCTGCGGCAGGTCATATTTCGCTAATTTGTCTTGTAATAATCCCATATCCTATTGTATATGTAAGCCTCGTCGGCCTACTTTAAAATAATGTATATAAACTCACTAATACATTCTGTTTTCAAGGTGTTCCCGTCAAAACAGGCTGCAAAGATAGTAAATTCTACAACCGATTGTACTTTTTTTCAAAAAAATATTTAGGGACATCAAAACTTTTAGGATTTAGGGTAGTTATAAACAAAATGTATTACTTTTGCGTTTAATAAAGAGCTAAACTACCAAAGTAAAAGTATGACCACGAAAAAGAAAATTGTATTTGTCGTTAATCCTATCTCGGGGACACAGGGGAAAAGAGCCATATTAAAATGGATTGACGAACGTATAAACCGTACACTTTATGATTATACGATTGTCAAAACACAATATGCCGGCCATGCTGAAAAGATTGCGGCTACAGCTGCCAAAGAGAAAGTAGATATAGTAGTAGCTATTGGAGGAGATGGAACTATAAACGAAATAGGACGTGCATTGATACATACGGATACGGCATTAGGCATTATACCTTGCGGATCGGGAAACGGACTGGCACGGCATTTACAAATTCCTTTGGAACCCAAGGCTGCTATTGACATTATAAACGAAAGTTCTGTTGCCTGTATTGATTACGGAAAAATAAACAATATACCCTTTTTCTGCACATGCGGAGTAGGTTTTGACGCGTTTGTCAGCTTAAAGTTTGCTGATTCAGGTAAACGCGGACTACTAACCTATCTGGAAAATACCTTGCATGAAAGTCTGAGTTACAAACCTGAAACTTATGAAATAGAAAATGAAGAAGGAACGGTAAAATACAAAGCTTTCCTGATAGCCTGCGGCAATGCCTCCCAATATGGGAACAACGCATATATTGCTCCACAGGCCTCGTTAACCGATGGGTTGATGGATGTCACAATATTAGAGCCATTCACAGTGTTGGATGTTCCTTCTTTATCTTTTCAACTTTTCAACAAAACCATAGACCAAAACAGCCGGATCAAGACATTCCGTACTAAAAAGATTAAGATACATCGTTCAAAACCCGGAGTAATGCATTATGACGGAGATCCGATCATGGGAGGAAAAGATATTGAGGTAGAATTGATTCCACACGGACTCAACATCATTGTTTCTGATAAAAAAAAAGAGAACGAACCTTTTAGTCTCTTACAGCAAATATCCGAAATATTCAGTGGTATGAAACCTAAAGCTGAAACTTTTGCTTTCCGGCACAGCCATTTATTTGAACTTAACAAAAGTTTATTGCGTCGTCTATCCAAAAAACAATAAAAAATATCTTTTTTCTGAACATCAGTAAAGACTCTGCAAATAAAAACAGTTTCTTTATGATGTTCAGAATAATCCGCTCTCTACATGTTCAGATAGAATTCTTTAGTCAAGGCTATATATTCTTCACTATACACATGACGTGATAATTCGATGGTCAAATCGTCTGTAATACATTTATCCACAGAGAATTTGAAAGCAAGCAATACCCGTCTGGGTTCAGTTCCAAGTTTTGTATGAATTAAAGTCTGGTGTGAGAGATGTAATCCGTAACGAGTGGCAGCCATCAAAAAAGATTCTTTACCATCAGCAGGAATAATCACAGAAAAAACACCTTCGGAATGAAGCAAACGGGCGGCAGATTCTGCTAATTTATCAAAATCAAGAAGATCTGTATGCCGAGCGATATTACGCTGCCTTTCAGGGCATTTCAATGAATCGGTAAAATAAGGAGGATTGGAAACAATAACATCAAAGAGTGTTTCCGATGTAAAATGACAAATATCCTGCAACTCCACTTCTATCCTATCCTGCCACGGAGATGCCGCCACATTTCCACGAGCTTGTTCCACAGCATCCGCATCTATATCAACTGCTCTTATCTGGGCATTGCACCGCTGTGCCATCATCAAAGAAATCAATCCGGTCCCAGTACCAACATCTAAAATATTACGGGCAGAAACCACATCAACCCAAGCTCCCAATAAAACTCCGTCCGTACCAACCTTCATGGCACATCTATCATGATAAACAGTAAATTGCTTAAAAGAAAAATAAGGATTTGGCATACTATATTTATTAAATTAGCTGTCAAAAATAGAAAAATCCATTTAATTACTCCAATTATTAGGAAATATTTGATTTTTAAAACTCAATTAGTTCCCATGAATTTTCCTTATTCGACAAGGAATGATTAACTTTGTCCCCGTTTTGGGCATTGGGCTCAATTTAACACAAGAGGAATAAATTATGAAGAGGAATAAGAAAGAGGATATTTTGTTGAATACTGATAACGATGACATCTCTATGTTAGCTGAAATCCAAACGGATCCGGATGAAGTAACTGCTATGGAATTTAATAAAGAAATACCTGTTATGCCTTTACGCAACATGGTAATGTTTCCATCTGTAGTAATGCCTGTAACCATTGGACGCCCCAGCACATTGAAATTGGTAAATGCTGCATACAAGAAAAAACTTCCCATAGCGGTAGTTTGTCAGATACAGGGAGATATGGACGATCCCGGTTTTAATGATGTGTACCATGTAGGAGTTATCGGGAAGATTCTCCGTGTATTCGAAATGCCAGGTGGAAATACCACAGTAATTATGCAGTCAAACGGGCCCAAAGTACATTTGGACAGTATCACAAAAACATCTCCATATTTGAAAGGAATAGTGACTCCTATTCCAGAGGCAAATGACCAACTGGAAACGGACGAATTCAAAGCATTGATTGACACCTGCAAGGATTTGACGAGTAAGTTCATAGAGGCTTCCGAGAAGATGAGTCCGGATACGGTTTTTGCAATCAAGAACTTGGACAATCCGGAAATTTTGGTAAACTTTATTTGTGCAAACTTCCCTATTCCGGTAGAAGAAAAGATAAAATTGCTAAAAGCTGGCGATTTGCAAAGCCGCCTGTATATGCTGGTCAAGATCTTAAATCGTGAAGTACAATTGGCTGATATCAAACAAAGCATTCAAATGCGTACACGCGAAGATATTGACCGTCAGCAACGCGAATATTTCTTGCAGCAACAAATTAAAAACATACAGGATGAACTGGGTGCCGGACAGGAAGATGAGATAGATGAACTCCGCCAAAAAGGAAGAACCAAAAAATGGAGTTCGGAAATGGCAGAACTTTTTGAAAAAGAAGTTTCCAAATTGGAAAGGACAAATTCCCAATCACCGGATTTCAATGTGCAACTTACCTATTTGCAAACCCTGTTAGGATTACCTTGGAATGTCTTTACCACTGACAACCTGAATATAAGTAATGCCGAAAAGACATTGAACAAAGACCACTACGGACTAGAGAAAGTAAAGGAGCGTATCCTTGAACATTTAGCAGTGCTGAAACTAAAAGGTGATATGAAATCACCCATCATCTGCCTTTATGGTCCTCCGGGAGTCGGTAAAACTTCTTTAGGGCGTTCCATAGCGGCATCATTGAAACGTAAATATGTACGTATGTCATTGGGTGGTGTGCATGACGAAGCCGAGATCCGTGGCCATCGTAAAACTTATATCGGTGCCATGCCGGGCCGTATCATCAAAAGTTTGATAAAAGCCGAGTCCTCTAATCCGGTTATCATTTTGGACGAAATAGACAAACTGGGCAGTGACCACCGCGGAGATCCCAGTTCCGCTATGCTGGAAGTGCTTGACCCCGAACAGAACAACACTTTCCACGATAACTATTTGGATGTAGATTACGACTTGTCTAAAGTAATGTTCATCGCTACGGCAAACAATTTGAGCACCATCCCTCCTGCTCTGCTGGACCGTATGGAGTTGATAGAAGTCAGCGGATATATCACAGAAGAAAAAGTAGAAATAGCTCGCCGGCATCTTGTCCCCAAAGAACTGGAAGCCAACGGCATTAAAAAAGAATATGTGAAGTTCTCTAAAGCTGCCTTGGAATGTATTGTAGAAAATTATACTCGTGAAAGCGGGGTGCGCGAACTTGAGAAGAAGATAAACAAGGTAATGCGTAAAATAGCGTTGGAATTTGCACGTGACGGCTATGAAGTGATGCATGAAATAAACCCTGCCGATGTACGCAAATACCTGGGCACGCCAGAATATAGCCGCGACAAATACCAAGGAAATGAATACGCCGGTGTTGTCACAGGGCTGGCGTGGACAGCTGTCGGAGGTGAAATTTTGTTTGTAGAAACCAGTTTAAGCAAAGGAAAAGGCGGTAAACTGACATTGACCGGGAACTTGGGTGACGTAATGAAAGAGTCGGCCATGCTGGCTTTGGAATATCTCAAGGCACATACCAAACTGCTGAATTTACAGGAAGATATCTTTGACAATTGGAATATCCACATCCATGTACCTGAAGGAGCCATCCCTAAAGATGGTCCGTCAGCCGGTATCACCATGGTGACGTCATTGGCATCCGCCCTCACCCAGCGTAAAGTGAAAGCAAATCTGGCAATGACAGGCGAGATCACATTACGTGGAAAAGTCCTGCCCGTAGGCGGTATCAAAGAAAAGATCCTAGCCGCTAAACGCGCCGGAATCAAAGACATCATTTTATGTGAGGAAAACCGCAAGAACATTGAAGAAATTCAGCCGATGTATCTGGAAGGACTGACATTCCATTATGTCACGGATATTAAGGAAGTATTGGCTTTGGCTCTCACCAATGAAAAAGTAAACGGTGCCATTGACTTTAATATTACCAATCAAAAAACAGAAGAAAAGAAATAAATATGACTTTTGACTTACAATATACAGACCCTAAATCGAATGCCCGTGCCGGATTGATAACGACTGACCACGGGCAAATAGAAACCCCCATCTTTATGCCTGTAGGCACATTGGGAACGGTGAAGGGCGTGCATTTACATGAGTTGAAAGAGGACATTAAAGCGCAGATAATCCTGGGCAACACTTACCACCTGTATTTACGACCGGGACTGGATATAATAGAACGTGCCGGAGGTCTGCATAAATTCAACGGCTTTGACCGTCCTATGCTGACTGATAGTGGTGGTTTTCAGGTATTCTCTTTATCAGGTATCCGCAAAATGAGAGAAGAAGGTGTGGAATTTCGCTCACATATAGACGGTTCGAAACACCTGTTCACTCCTGAACGGGTGATGGACATAGAACGGACTATCGGTGCAGATATCATGATGGCTTTTGACGAATGTACTCCGGGAACCGCAGATTATGAATACGCAAAAAAATCAATGCAGCTTACCCATCGTTGGCTGGACCGTTGCATAAAGCATTTCAACGAAACCGATCCCAAATATGGTTATCAACAGTCATTATTTCCCATAGTACAAGGCTGTGTCTATCCCGACTTACGCAAACAATCAGCGGAATATATTGCCTCCAAGGGAGCTGACGGAAATGCCATCGGTGGTCTGGCCGTAGGTGAGCCAACCGAGAAAATGTACGAAATGATAGAGGTTGTCAATGAAATCTTACCCAAAGACAAGCCCCGCTATCTGATGGGAGTCGGTACACCGGTAAATATACTGGAGGGTATAGAACGCGGTGTAGATATGTTTGATTGTGTAATGCCGACCCGGAACGGACGCAATGGAATGTTGTTCACTAAAAACGGCATAATGAACATGCGCAACAAGAAATGGGAGGATGATTATTCTCCTATCGAGGCCGAAGGAGCATCGTATGTAGATACCATGTACAGCCGTGCTTACTTGCGCCATCTGTTCCACGCACAAGAACTGCTGGCCATGCAAATCGCTTCTATCCACAACTTGGCATTCTATCTGTGGCTAGCAGGCGAGGCCCGTAAACACATCATTGCAGGAGATTTCTCTACGTGGAAACCAATGATGGTAAAACGCTTATCTACAAGATTATAAATTACTAGAAATGAAGAATTGGTTCAAGACAAACACAGATTCATCCCCAAAGGATAAAAAATGGTGGAAGCCGAATATCAGTTGGCTGAAACTGGATAAATGGGTGAAAAGACTGGACATATATATCATTAAGAAGTTTCTGGGAACCTACTTTTTCGCTATTGCATTGATTATCTCCATTGCAGTAGTATTTGATGTGAACGAAAATATAGACAGGTTCATCAATAATAAAGCCCCGCTGAAAGCGATTGTATTTGATTATTACATGAACTTCATCCCTTACTTCTCCAATCTGTTCAGCCCCTTGTTTGTCTTTATCGCTGTTATCTTCTTTACTTCCAAGCTGGCAGAAAACTCGGAAATCATTGCCATGTTCTCCACCGGAATGAGTTTTAAACGAATGATGCGGCCCTATATGATTTCGGCTGCAATCATTTCCGTTGTTACTTTCGGACTGGGAGCATACGTCATACCTAAGGGAAATGTAACCCGTTTGGATTTTGAGGACCGTTATAAGAAAAAAAAGAAACAGGAATATGTGCGGAATGTGCAACTGGAAGTAGACAGCGGGGTCATTGCCTACATAGAACGTTATGAAAATTATAATAAAACGGGATACCGCTTCTCCTTAGACAAGTTTGATGACAAGAAACTAGTTGCCCACCTTACTGCCCGAAGTGTCACTTATGATACAGCATCTGTACACAAATGGACAATCAAGAACTATATGATACGTGAGATGGAAGGTATGCGTGAAAAAATCACTCGTGGTGACCGTTTGGATACGATCATTAAAATGGAGCCTCAAGATTTCCTGATTATGAAAGGGCAGCAACAAACCATGACAAGCCCTGAACTGAAAGAATATATAGACAAGCAGAAAAGACGCGGGTTCGCCAACATAAAGGAATTTGAAATTGAATATTACCAACGTATAGCCATGTCCTTTGCCGCTTTTATCTTGACAACCATTGGTGTTTCCTTATCATCCAGAAAAATGAAAGGAGGAATGGGACTGCATTTAGGAGTAGGGTTAGCACTTAGTTTTTCATACATTTTGTTCCAAACAGTGTCAGCAACCTTTGCTGTCAACGGAAACACCCCTCCTATTATAGCGGTATGGATTCCTAATATACTTTACACATTTATTGCTATCTATTTATACAGAAAAGCTCCTAAATAATTATAGGAGCTTTTCTAGTTTTTGACGCCAATCCTCGCCGTTCTCCGGTTGCATCGTAATAAAGCCCAGTTCTTTACCAATAACAATATTGGCCGCACCGTCATCTACAAATATTGTTTCAGCCGGATTCAGTTTACTATCTTTGATCATATAGTTAAAGATGCCAGGATCCGGCTTGGTGGAACCGGCTTCGTAGGAAGTGTAAATCTTATCAACATAAGCGTCCAATGGCTTTCCCGCAGAAGTAAATGCATTGCTCCTCGCCCATCCCATCACATAAGGATTGGTGTTGCTCAATATATATACCTTGTACTTCTTACGAAGCTCATTCAGGTAATCCAATTTATATTGCGGCACGTCCGTAACAAATCCTTTCCACCCATTTTCCACATCTTGATAAGTCAATTCTTTCCCGCAGATTTTACTCAACTCACAGCGAAAAGTCTCAGCATCTATGTTTCCATTTTCTACTTCCTGAAAAATCCCCTGCTGATGGTATTTCCCTAATAAACTGTCCGCTTCCCTCACTCCTATCCGCTCAAATGCCTTTACAGCCTGTTCACGATCAAGGCCAATGACAACCCCGCCGAAATCAAACACAATATTCTTAATCTGTTTCATAACCTTTTTATTTATCCGCCGTAAAGGTAAGCATTTGATTGTGAATGATAAATGATGTAAGTCAATAAAATACCATATAGCAAAAAAAACCGCAGATTCCATTGAGAATCCACGGTAATTATTTTTGTTGTATTTTTCTTCCTTTCGGAAATGTTCTCTCAATTCAAATAAGAAGAGAGTTCGGATACGGTGACATCCTTGGCAACGATAACACCATTTTCATCTAACAAAAAGTTCTTAAAGCCTCTTTTCAAGCGATAAGTCTGATATAGATCCGATGAAACACCAGCCAATTCCACAAAACAATTAGAAGTTGATATCTGGTCTTTTTTAATGGTTTCGTTAAATATCGACTTGTATTCATCAAATGAAACGGAAACCATTTCTACATTGTCGGCCTGCGCGACGGCATGATTCAAAGTAGCATTCTGCATCCTTGACAAAGCATCATAGCTGGCCCAAAAACTTAGCAGTACATATTTACCTCTTAAATCCTTCAAGTCAATCAACTGCTTTTCGCCACAGATAGTAAATGTAGGAGCCTTGTCTCCTATGGTCAAGCCTTCTGTCGG
>ENA-OPUE01001424-OPUE01001424.1-human-gut-metagenome-genome-assembly--contig:-NODE-1424-length-14615-cov-4.013874_pt1 | contig 14615 bp, 9 predicted proteins | sample MGYA00241466_ERZ501924 | MGnify/ENA primary metagenome ERZ501924 (study PRJEB25962, sample SAMEA2042223) | human gut metagenome | biome: human gut; feature: human-associated habitat; material: faeces...
CCGCCGAAAAGGAGGCCGCCGTGCAGGCCACTATGCAGCCGATGGGCTACGGCGGTCTTTCCAAGGCGCTGCGCGACGGCAGTATGCCGAAGAAGAAAAATGCAAAGGTCAAAGAGACCCGCCGCGAGGGGAATCCGAAATACAACGATGACTATGTGTCCGGTGTGGACTACCCGAAGTTCCGCCCGTATGACGATGTGGAAAAAGAGCTTGCCGACGTGCAGGCCCGGCGGGACACCGACTTCAATGCACGTTTTCCCGAAGCGGGAGAGCTTGTGCAGAGATCTATCGGCGGCAAGGACGCCGACGCAGACCGGCAGCTGCGGGAGCTGGCACAGCAGTATGCAGACGAGAACGCTGCCTACGACGCACGGATCGCGGAACTGAAAAAAGAGGCCAAGGACAGCAAGAACAAGACGGTGCTGCAAAGGCGTGAGCGGGCGGCAAAGCAAACCGTCGGTACAGAGCAGACGCGCTTTTCCTCGCCGGAGCTGCGCACGATTGATGAAAAAATCAAAAACGCAGAAGCAGAACTTGCCGCCGCAGAATCAGCACAGATGACCGTGGAAGACGCGGAGAGGGCGCTGCGCGAATATGAGGACGAGCTGCGTGCAAACGGTGTCTCCGAGCAATATTTCGGCGAAGACAGCCGCTATATCGAGCTGGCGCAGGCGGCGGGCAATGCGAAAAAGTCCGCGACCGCACAGAAGAACACCGCCGATGCAAATCTGTATGCGCTGCGCGGCGCAAAAACGCTGGCAACGCTGCCGGAAGAAGATCGTGCTGCAATCCTTTCCGGTGTGCGGGTAATGCGCGGGAACAGTGCCGCCGGTATGAATACTTCCATTCCGCAGACTTTCGATTTTTCTACGGGAAAATACCGGGTGCTTACAGAGGACGAATACAAGCAAATCAAAGCAGATTATAACGCCGTAATTCGTAGACTGAAAGAATCCGGCGTATCCGATGCCGACATCCACCGCATGACAACGACGCTGGAACAGTCGGCAGATGCCATGATCGCTGCGGGCGGAAACGTGCAGACGGCTGCGTTTGCATTGCAATACCCCACGCTTGCCTCTGCAATCTCCGTTGTTTCCAATCTCGCCTCGGGTGTTACCGTAGGCGGCGCGGAAATCGGCAGAGTTGTCGGCAATGCATTCCGCGGCGAGGGCTACAAGGCGCCGATGAACATAAACGACGCAGCATACGCGCCGGTGCGCGCGACAAACGACATCCGCGGGACGATCGCCGAACGCATTGAAGAGGGCAACGGCTTCGGCGGCAAGGTTGGCTCTTTTGCCTATCAGACGCTGATGTCCACGGCGGACAGCGTGGTTGCCTCTGTGCTCGGCAATGTTGGCGGTGCGGCAGCCATCGGCGGCAGCGCCTTTGCCTCCGCCATCGTGGATGCCAAGGAAAGCGGCGTATCGGACGAGCAGGCGCTGATGACCGGTATCTGCGCCGGTATCTTCGAGACGTTGTTCGAGCGGGTCTCCATCGGCAACTTCAACAAGCTGAGGGAAGTTCCGCCTGCGACCTTGCGCGATGTGGCGCTGAACATTGTCAAATCCACCGTCGTCAACGCGTCGGAAGAAGGCGCAACCGAAATTGCAAACATTCTGGCGGACACGATCATCAACGGGGATTACTCCGGCTATGCGGAAGCGTACCGGTCGTATCTGGCAGCCGGAAAAAGCGAAAAAGAAGCTGATCGCCTCGCCAAACAGGACATGGCAAAGCAGGTCGGCATGGCTGCATTCGGCGGTGCGGTACAGGGCGGCTTTATGGGCGGCATCGGTTCTGCGTGGGGTTATTTCGGCAACCGGGACGCAAACAGTGCGGCAGGCTCCTATTTCACGGACGAAAACGGCAGGATCAACGCAGAAAACAGAAATGCGCTGATCGCCGAGGGGCTTGCCAGCGAAAACGAGGAGATTCGCGCCTACGCCGAAACGCTGGAGGACAAGCGCACGATGAGCCGGGCAGAGGCGGGGCAGCTCTATCGGATGCTCGCGGCAGAATCGCAGGGAAACTACAACGAAGTCAAGGCACAGACGAAAAGCGAAGAGGAACAAGCCGTTTCCGCTGAAACGAATACAGCTGCGCAGCAGAATGAGCCGCGCACCGAAGCGATTGACTTTTCCGACCGCAGCCTGGACGAGCCGATCTCGGAGGCAGAGTTCCGCGCGGCATATGCGGCGCGCGTGGCGCGCGAGGCGGCGGCGGAACGGGCGAAGACGCAGGCGGACACGGACCTCGGCAACATGCTTTCTGGTGAGCTGACCAACGACCGCGCGGACGAGATCGCAAAATCCCAATCGCTTGCGGATGCCTTTGAGACACTGACCGGCGAAAAGCTGACCGGCACGCTTGCCGAGAAGCGCAAACAGCTGAAAGCCATGCAGACCTTTGCGACGGAGAAACTGCGCGACGCCCGCGCCGACGCGCGTATGACGGCGCTGAAGACCGCAGACACGCGTGAAAAGATGCGTACCGCGGTCGGCACCGCCGGGCAGGCTGCCTATGATGCAGGCTATGCCGCGGGCGTTGCCGCATACAAGCTGCGCGGATTTGCAGGGGACTCCCTGCTCTCGCCGTCCGAGCTTTACAACGCCAACTTCGGCGCATATTACAGGCAGGGTTATCAGGGAAACGCCTTTGACTTTTTGGACAATGCGGCGATCGGCGAGGCGGATGCGCGGCGCATCTACGAAGCGGGGCGGCGCGATGCCAAAGCGGACACCTATCTGAACGCGGCCGAGCGCAGTGCGTTTGAACACGGCGTTTCCGCCGAGGAAGGCGCGACGGCAAAGCGGCTCTCGCAGGTGCTCGGCAGGGAAATCCTGTTCATCGACGCGGACGAAGATTTCCACGGCTGCACCATTGACGGGGTGATCTACCTCGGTGCGAAGACCGAGCGAAGCGTTCTCGCCACGGTGGCGCATGAATACACGCACCTGCTGGAGGGCAAGGGGCTATACGACAAGCTGCGCGATTTTGTATTCGACACGCTTGCCGGAGAGGGCGCGACGGCGGAAGATCTTCGCGCGGCGAAGCGCGCCGAACATGCGCTCTATGCCGGGCTTGACGACGGGCAGGTTGACCGCGAGATCGTTGCCGAGTTCGTCGAGACGCGGCTGCTGACCGACGAGCAGGTCATGCGCGAGGTTGTCCGCCGTGAGGGCAAGTCCTTTGCCCGCCGTCTGCTGGATACGCTGCGCGGGCTGATTGAAAAAATAAAAGCCGCTCTGCACATCGGTGATGCCGATGCAGAGCAGCTGCGGGTGCTCGAGCGCGGGCGGGACATCCTTGCAGAGGTGATTCGGAGCGAGGAGGCTGCGGAAAAAACGGCGGTTTCGTTCGACCTTGAACAAGCTGCTTTCGAAAAACAGCTTGACGACTGGAAGGACGGTCTCGGAAAGAAGTATGGCAGCTACAACGGAACATACTTCAACCTCGGCACAACGCCGTCCGTGCTGGTCAAGCACGGCGCAAAGCAGGTTCCGGTTATCATGTACGAGGACTGCCTCGTCAAAATCACCGGCGGCAAACACTCTATTTCGCTGGATGAAATCAAAAAACTGCCGGAACAGCTGAACGATCCGATTCTCCTGTTCAAGGGAAGCGTCCCGGACAGCTTTGTCGCTTTGACGGAAATGGAGACGAAAGCCGGTCACGATGTTGTTGTAGCGATTCACATCAACCGACGCATGAGCAGAACAGTCATTAACAAGATTGCAAGCTTGCACAGTCGTTCAAACGATTATGGCGTGAATTTGATTGAGAACTATGTAAACAATCAGATCCGGCTCGGGAATCTGTTAGATGCAAGCACAAAAAAAGCACCGATGTGGTTTACGAGTAGAGGGCTGCAATTGCCCAAACTGGTTCAAACCATCATCGATGCTGACACAACTGTATCACAAAAGAACAGCGGTGTCAATAGCAAGTATACGCAAAATTCAAAAAATGATGCAGGCATCGGCGGTTTTTCAGTCGGCGGCATCAAAGCAAAGACGGCGGATGTCGGGCGGCTGGCGGATGCGGAGCGCATGGAACAAGGGGGCGCGGGCAGCGAGACGGTGCGCCGGGAGACCGGCTGGTATCGCGGCTATGACGGCAAGTGGCGCTTCGAGATCGACGACAGCAAGATGCACTTCATCAATCACCGCGAGGAATCGCGGCGCACCTGGAAGCTGGATGAGCTGATCCGGCACGACGCGCTCTTTGCCGCCTACCCGGAGCTGCGCGACTACACCGTGCTGAACTTCGGCATTTCGGATGACGTCGAGGCTGCCTTCTATCCGGGACTGAACCGTATCACGCTCGACCCGCGGCTGAACCGCGCGAAAAAACGCGCCGCGCTGATTCATGAGATCCAGCACGCGATCCAGCTGATCGAAGGCTTCACCGCCGGGGCGACCACGGACTACTGGCGCGGCAGCCTGAAGACCGCCGAGGAAAAGCAGCTCGAACTTCGCTTGCGGGACTTTGCCGCCCCGGACATTTTCTTTGAGGCGGACATGCGTAAGCTGCTCGAAGGGACGCCGACAGCCGAGCGGGATGCGGCGCAAATGGCGTTGGAGAAGCGTTACGGCAAGGCGCCTGTCCGCGAATATGCAGACCTCTACAACCGCCTCCGTGACATGCAGACAGAGAGAGAACAGAATGCAGAACGCGCCTACCGGGACACGGCGGGCGAGATTGAAGCGGCGGACGTTGCAAACCGCCTTGATCTGTCGGAAAAGCAGCGCGCGGAGACGCGCCCGGACATCGACCGCACGAATGTGCGGTTCTCGAACGAGCACCCGATGTTTACCATGGAGGCGCGGCAGACGGACAGCGAAGGCATCATGAAACTGGACGACGCGAACATTGACAAAACAAAAGAAAAAATGACATGGCTCGAAGCAAACGATCTGCTTGAAAAGCAGCAGGGGCTTTCCTACAGATTTTACGCAAGCGACGACCCGATGTCTCGCGCCGGATATGCTATGTTTGCGGATGACCACGAACAAAACGGCGACGCCTACGGCGGAGATAAGCCACGCGCTTTCTCCGTGCGAGAGGATGACCTTGTTCCGGTTTGGGAACTGTCTGAAAAAATCGCAGAAGCACGGCATGAGACGGACGAATACACGCCATGGATTTTGGAAGACTATGCCGAATTGAGCGACGAAGACTTTGCGGACATGTTCAATCCGTCGGATATTGTAGATAGTGCATATGCATGGGACAATGAAGAACTGACAGAGTGGTTCTATAACCATGTGACAGAGCCGAACAAAATCGGTGGTGTGAAGACGAGCGACGGCGCGATCGTGTTTGACAAGGACTTAATTCGGCGGAATATTCCGGCGGAAATTGTATACACGCAGGCGTCGTCCAACGAAGAATTTCTTGCGAAGTACGGAGATGATACTGAAGCAGATCCTGACATCCGCTTCTCGGTCGGCGGTGAGCAGACGGACACCGACGCCGAGGTGTCGGACGCGGACAAGCGGTTTGCGCCGGTGGAAAGTGCGATCAAGCTGCTGAAGGGCGGCGCGGATCTCTGGCGCACACTGCGTGAGACCGGCGCGTCGCCGCGAGAGATCGCGCTGCGCATGGCGACGAGCGGCGAAAGCGATGCGGCGATCCGTGAGCTGACCGGGTTGTATCGGGACGCGCTCGGCGTGTGGACCTATGATAAGGCATGGCTTGACGCACACGTTCCGGACATTGCCGACACACGCGAGCTGCGCGTCGGGTACAAGCTCGGCACTGTGGACGAACAGATGCTCGAGCTTGCGCCGGAAGAAGTGAAAGCCTCACGACGCCGTCTGCTGGACAGTGCAAAGCTTCCGAACGACGCTGACGCGGTGCGTGTGCGGCAGGCGGCAGCAAAGTTGCACCGCGGCCTGCGGCCGACGGCAGCCGAGTTTGCCGAAGACCGAAAGACCGCCGCGGCGAAAGAGGCGGCGCGGCTGATTACGGCGGAAAAAGTGCCGTCCGCGGACGCGGCGATCCGCACCGGCGCACTGCTCGCCGACATTGCCGATGTGCTGGAAAAGAAAAAGGTGCGCGCCGAGACCGTCACAAGACTGACCGCGCAGGTGCGCGGCGAGAACGGCGCCTGGGAGACCGACAACGCTGCCATGACGAAGATCATCCGCGCGGGAAGCAAGCAGCTGGATGTGCAGGACTTCACGGATTTTCTCTTTGAAAATGCGAAGGAACTGACGGAGAGCAGCTACAACAGCCAGTACGGACACAGGGAGACCTATGCGCTGGACAAGCTCGGTGTGCAGATTCAGAACCCCATTGTGGACATCGCAAAATACGGGACGAAGCCGTCCGAACTGATCGCCAACGAGCGGGAGCAGGAGGAGCTGAAGCGGTATATCGAAAACGAATATGCAAGCGCTGCTCACCCCTCGCCGGCTGAACGCGCGGATGCGCGCGATGTGGCGACGGGCATCCGTACCCTCGGGCAGATCTCGCAGGACAGCCGCCGTGAAGTGGTACTCGATCTTGTGTACGCGAACCTTGCGCGGCGCGGTCTGCGCGACAACGGCATCGAGACTTTCTACATGGTGCAGAAGCAGCGCTATGCCGAGGAGCTGGCGCAGAACATCTTCAAGACGTCGATTGAGCCGGGCAAAAAAGCGGTGCAGCAGTGGCGGCTGACGGCGAACACGGCGCTGCGCAACAACCGCATGGTCTTCGGCGAGGAGATCGGGCGCTATCTCAACGAGACGATCTTTGAAAAGGTGGTCGAGAACGAGGCGGAGCGCCAGCGGTTTATGCAGCGGGAGATCGACAAGATCCGCAAGCTGGAGCTGACAAAGCTGGAAAGCCAGGCGGTGCAGATGCTTGCCGAGGACACGAAGGAGAGCCGCCTTGCATTCTACGAGCTGCTGAAGGACAAGGGCAAGAACCTCGACGTGGAAAAGTGCCGCGCGGCGGTGACGGTCTTCCGTGCGTGCTACAACCTGTACTATGATGCGATCAACGAGTTTCTTGTGATGCACGGGTACAAGCCGATCGGCTTCCAGAAGAACTACATGCCGCGTCTGCAAAAGGAGGCGGATGTCTCGGCGCTGCGTGAGCGCCTGAACGCGCTCGGCATCGAGACCGAGGAGGTGACCGAGCTGCCCGCCGAGATTGCGGGGCGCACGGAGACGTTCAAGCCGGGCAAGAAGTACAATCCGTTCTTCGAGCACCGCACATCGAAGGAAAACAAAAATGTGCAGTATGACGCGCTCGGCGGCTTTGACAGCTACATCACCTACCTGTCCGAGGTGCTGTATCACACCGACGACATTCAGAAGCTGCGGACGCTGGCAGGTGCGCTGCGCGAGCGGTATGCCTCGGGCGCGGTGTCGAAGAACATTGCCGAGCTGAAGGAGCAGCTGTACAGCCCAGACCCGGACAAGAGCTTTGCGGACATCGAAGCAAAGCTGACCGCGGCTTACGACGAAGTTAAGCTCAACAACTATTTCGGCACCTATGCGACCTGGCTGGACGACTACACGAACAACATCGCGGGCAAGCAGACGAGCTTCGACCGTGCGTTCGAGTACAATATCGGACGCAAGACGCTGAATCTCGGCAAACGGCTGAACAACACCTACTCTGCCGCCGTGATCGTCGGCAATCTGTCCAGCGCGTTCAATCAGACCGTGCAGCTGCCGTTTGCGCTCACGGAATGCGGCATCCGCAACATGACCCGCGCATTTGTGGACATGCTCCCCGGCAGCGATCGCCTGAACAAGACCGCCGAGTTCGACAAGAAATCGACTTTTCTTGCCGGCAAGCGCGGCGTAGACTATGCGTCCGAGCGTGCCTGGAACGAGAAGGTCACCGCTGCAGGCGGCAAGTTCTTCGAGACGGTGGACATGGCGGTCACGCGCCTGATCCTGCGCGCGAAGTATTATCAGGTGACGGAGGCAAACCCGAACATCGGCTTTGACGCAGCAATCCGCGAGGCGGATCGGTACATTTCCGCGATGGTCGGCAACCGCATGAAGGGGGCGAAGCCGGTGCTGTTCAATCAGAAAAATGTAATCACGCGCACGCTGGCCGCGTTCCAGCTGGAGCAGCTGAATTTTGCGGAGTATGTGGCGCGGGATGTCCCGGCAAAATACCGCGCTTATTACAAGGCACACGACACGCACGCTACGGTGCGAAAAATCGCACGCGAGCTGATTTCGGCACTTATCAACGTGTTTGTGTTCAACCGGCTCGCAGAGCTGCTCTACGGGCAGACACCGGCGGCGGGGGACGTGCTCGGCATCCTTGTGGACAGCCTCGGCGCAGGCTGGAATCTCACCGGCAATGATTTTCTGCTGACGCTTGCCGACGACCTCTGCCGGACGATGACCGGCGAGCGGAAACTCGGCACAAAAGAGCGCGGCGATTTCTCGACGCAGAATGCGCTCGGTGCGTTCGGCGATGAAGTCGGCGACGATGTGCCGCTGGTCAACAACATCCTTGCGATGCTCGGCGTGACAAACAGCAAGCTGCCGCTGCCGCAGATCAAGGCGGTGACAAAAGCGGCAAGCGGCGACTTCAAGGGCGCCGCCGCGCAGATCCCGTCCGATTTGGCGACATGGGTGCCGTTCGGCTCGCAGGTCAAGAAAACTGCGCGCGGCGTAAAGCTGATTGCCGACAAGGGCATGTATTCGAGCAGCGGCAAACTGATGTTTGCGTCCGACATGAATATGTGGGATTCTATCCGCGCGGTGCTGTTCGGCCCGACGGCGAACGAGGAATATCGCGAGAGCTTCTTCGGCGGGCGTTATCTCTCGGCAGAAGAAACCGCGCTGTGGCAGCAGATGCGTGCGGCGGGCGGCAAGCCGGAGGAGAGCTTCGACGCCTTGCAGGATGTGTACAACGCAGGTGCGGCAGTCAGAGAAGCCGACCCGGACGCGCCGTCCGCCGAGGTCAAAGCGGCAAAGGTCGAGAAAATCGACAATCTGCCCTTAAACGGGCGGCTCAAGGCACTGCTGCTCTACGGCGATGTGGCGACAACCAACGAAAAGGCGGTCATGGACGCGCTGGAGGTCACGCTGCAGGTCGATCACATGAAGGTCTACCGCTTCATGAGCGGGTTTGTGCTGCAAGAGAAGGTCGCCGACAAGCGCGAATATCTGAAGCACGACCTGATCCTCACAGACGCGGAAAAAGCGACGGTCTACTACCATTACTTCGCGAACGACGACGCGCAGGACTTCATCGACGAGCTGCGGCGGCGCGGCGGCAAGGACGCAGACATTTACAAGGTGCTTGCGGCATCCTATGGCCGGGAGGAGGAAAAAATCACGAGCGCAGACCGCGCAACGGCAATCGCAGACAGTTCGCTGCCCGCTTCGGCGAAGGAGGAGGCGATGTACGAGCTGATCTCGGACGAGCTGCACGACAAGTACACCGCCGTACAGGACGCGGGCGGCAGCGTGGATGAATTCCTTGCGGCATACGCGGCGACGCGCGGCATCACATCGGACAAGGACAGAGCGGGTAACACGGTCGCGCTTTCCAAGGCGCGAAAGATGAAGAAGGCGATCGACGCCGCCGTTCCGGACGCGCCGAAGAAGGTACGCCGCGCGCTGTACAGCGCGTTCGGCGTGAGCAAATCGGTGTGGTATTAAAATAAACCTATGGGCAGGAGTGCCCCTGCCCATAGAACCGTACACGAATCGTACACGAATTTTCTGAAAATTTGTATTTTTGCGGATGCGCGTGCAGACACGAAAAGCGCAAAAAAGCGCATGGTTGTGCGGTTTTTCGAGAGGCGGAGACAATGCGTGAAATGCGGTGAAATGGGGGTGATAGTTCCACCCGCTCCCACCAAAAAGCCCGCAAGCCTTGTGCTTGCGGGCTTTTCTGCTTTGCGTACACGAATTTTACACGAATTTGGGGAGATGTGCGGAACGGTTTTGTCATTTTACTTTGTTGAGGACAGAAAGTGAACGCTCGCTCTCGCGCGGATAGAGGTGCGCGTAGGTGTTCCAGGTCATTTCGATTTTAGCGTGCCCGAGCCGCCGGGCAATCTCCTGAATGTTGATGCCCTCGTTGGCGAGGAGGCTTGCGTGGCTATGCCGGAAATCGTGGATGCGAATGTGCGCAAGGCCTGCGGCATCTGCATAGCGTACATTATGATTGGAAAGACTGGTGTCCGGCAAGACTCCCTCTTCCCCGCCGCCGCATACGCGGTAGTTATCCCGATAAGCGTCTCGCTCTGCGAGGCGCTTTTTGTATTCTGCGAGAATCTCCATCAGTGGCGCAGGGATTTCGATGGTGCGGTAGGACGTTTTATTCTTAGGCAGCGTTTCAACCGCGCTTTCTCCTTTGACCTTCTGCGTAACCGATCGGCGGACGGTGAGCAGTCCCCCGTTGATGTCCGACCAGCGCAGCGCGTTGATCTCACCTTTTCGCATCCCCATATAGTAGGCGATGCAGAAAAAAACATAGTACGCATATTCGGAGAGGGTACCTTTTGCCTCGGCATCCGCCAATGCTGCCGCCTTATACCGCAAAAACTCGTCTGCGGTATAGTAGTGCAGCTTTTCCTGCGGTGGCGTGAAATCGGTGTCCTTGAAATTGCCGACCGCCGTCAACGGATTTTGCACTATATACTCCATCTTGACGGCATAATTCAGCATTGCCCGAAATTCGGAGTAAATATTTTTGTTTGTGCGCAGCGAAAGCCCGAGCGCCGAAACGGCAAGTTTCCAGTCCTGCATCTTCTGTCGGTTCAGCCTGTCAAGCCGCTCTTTTTCCAGCGTGGGGAGCACATAGCGATTCATGATGCGCTGCGTTTTTTCCACAGAGGCACGGCGGACTTCCGTTTCTTTGGCGGCAAGGTACCTCTTCACCAGCTCGCCGACGGTCATGCGCTCGGTGGGCGTGATTTGCCCGGTCTTATATTCGGCTGTAAGCTGGGATTCAAGCAGCTTTGCCGCTTCGGCGCCAACAGCCGTGCGCGTGAGGCTGTGGGCCTTGCCGTTTTTGTCGGTATAGTTGACGCGGACTGTATAGAGGAACAGCCCGTCCCGTTTTTTATTGGTTTTGTAGATGGGCATCGGTGTCACCTCCCGGGCTTACAGACAGAGCAAGGAGAATAGCCTTCTTGCTTTGCGTCTTTGATAGTTCGTTGCGTAGCAGTTCTTACGCTTATATAGCGGCATTTTTCGCGATGATATTTTTTTCCTTGAGGAGTTGTGTACACATAATAATCTTCAGCGGCCGTAGTTGACGCCGAAATAGTTTGCTGCGAGTATGTTGGTGTTTCTGCTTTCGTTGAAGCGGGAACGAAAGCAACACCGATAACAGTTGCCAGAATAAGCAATGCGAAAAAGATGTGGTAGAGAATAATCAAAACTTTGCGCCCGGTTATTTCATACATCCAGCCGCCAATCCAAAGCGGTACATTGATAACCAAAACTACTGCGCCGACTATAATTTCGCCATCATCAAATCCGTCAAGGGGGAAACTGTGACACAAGTAGATTGCAAAAGCGGCAAGCACTGCATATCCTATCATACCAATATAGAGCGAAGCGATTACAGCACGCTCATGCCGCCGAGCAGATGCTTCTGTATACTCACACCTTGAAAATATGAAATTGACCAGCATCGTCTGAAGAAACAGAACCATAGCAATGCAAACAACTATACTCATGTTTTTCTCCCTATTCAAATTCTGATTTCAGTCGCAAAAGCAGCATTTACAGGGCGTTTTTTCAAGCGCAGCCGCTTCTGATATGGAGACGGCGTGCGTGCTTCTGCTTTGAATCTGAAAACAAGTCGCTTTATGATACCGCTTGCCGCAGCTTGTGATATAGACGGTTTCTTCCTGCTCGGGCGCGTGGGTGGAGATGGCTGCGGCAGCAAGTGTCGATTCGGCGGGTGCCGGTTCCTGCCGATGTGTGCGAGCGGTGATGACGAATGTCTGCGACTGCGCTGTGTCGTGCGTGTATGTGGGGGTTCGAAAATACATCACTACTGACACAGACGCGATGACGAGCGCAAGCGCAGCGCCGATGCTTGTATAGAAAATCAGAAGCGGGCGAGCCGGCTTTACCTGCGGCGTCTCCGGCTGCTCTGCCTGCAATTCTGCGAGCACATGCGCCGCACGCTCGCGGTCCAGGAGCGTCATCCGCTGGATCTGTTTGACGGTGCGGACGCGCGCTGCGCGCAGCGCATCGAGCGGCGCGAGCAAAGCGTAGGCAAAGGCATCCGCCTCACGCTCCTGGGCAGTATCAGATGCGTCATACCCGAGTGCGCCGGTTGCGATATGCCGCAGCACGATATGCCCGATTTCGTGTGCCAGGGAAAACAGCCGCGTGCCGACGCTGCAGGTATCATCATAAAACACGACATTGCAATCCATCACGCGCGTGCAAAATGCCGGGCAGTGCATATAGTCATCGAACGACAATTTTTCGAGGATGGGGGCGCCTTCGGCGTAGGTCAACAGCTTATACCCGAGGGCATCGCAAAGATGCCTCATGGTATCGAGACGCAGGGGCAAGGCGAGTTTGTACTGTTTTGCGAAATCGTCGGCAATACGAATGATGTTCTCCATGGTTGAAATCTCCTTAAAAATAAATTTCAGGGTTGCGCTAAGGAGATTTTAACAAATTTGTCGAAAAATGTCACCATGTTTGGTGAATTTTAATCATTTTTACACAAAATGTTTAGTATTTGAAGCCATTGCTGAACAGGCAGATCCCCACGCCTCCGAGGGCAAGATTCCATGCGTTGAACGAATGCGCCATAATGCTGAAAGCTGCATATACAATACTGATCAAAATGACAATAATTCCTGCCGCAATGTATGCAGCACGACTTTTCTTGCCGATAACCGAAATCAGAAAATTGCCGAATGAATAAGTATAGCCTGCACACAAGCCGGAAAGAAGCACGATCCAGCCAAAACGAGCAACTGTGAAATTCGCAACCCAACGAATCAAGGGAACGTTTACAATGATGTTGGCAACCCAAGTAAAGATGTATCCGCTGATAAAAAACATGAGAATTACGCCGAACGGCGCGATTACAGAGGCAGCTGCTGTTCTTAATTTTGACATATCGAACCTCTTATATAATAATTGAAATCATTACTTTTCTTTGTTCTTGAAAGCCTCGAGCGTGGAGCGGATAATTTCCTCGGCGTCGGCGGGGACTTCGATGATCCGACGCTCCTTTCCTTTTCCGATGACGACCGCCATGTGCGCGTTCGATTCGTCCAGCAGCTGCTGCAGCGCCTCACTTCCGTGGGGCGCTTTTTTAATGTCGGTTTTGCCGAGCAAGTAATCGACCGATACGCCGAAATAGTCGGCAAGCTTGGCAAGGATGTCGAACGATGGCTCGGATTGCCCTTTTTCATATTTGACATAGGTCGTCCTATCAATGCCGAGCACTGCGGCTACATCTTTTTGCAGGAGACCGCGCGCGGTGCGCAGTTCTTTCAAACGTTCCATATTATCACCTCAAGCTCATTATATGTGAAAATATTTCACATTGCAAGAAAAGTGATATTTTTTCACTTATTTTCTGAAAATCTATTGACAAGTGAAAAAACATCACTTATAATACAATCGTCGAGTGACAAATCTTCACTTTCGGAGGACATATGTTGATAAAGGATTTACGAACGGCGAAAGAAATGCCGCAACGGGAGTTTGCCGCCGCGCTCGGTGTAGACCGAACGACCGTTGCGAAATGGGAAACCGGGGCGGCATTGCCGCGGGCGGACATGCTGCCGAAAATTGCAAAGCTGCTCGGCTGCACGATCAGCGATTTGTTTGAAGAACGAAAGGTGGCGGACGCATGAACACACCGAGAATCGCAAGCGTGGAGGTGGCGGTGGAGCTGTATTACAGCACCTTTGCGCTGTACACAGCAGACCTGCGGAAGCTGTTTCCGGACGCTTCGGCAACGACACTCAGCCGCCTGAAGCGCGTGGCGCGCGAGTACACGATCTCAAACGGGCTGATGCTGATCGACAGCATGAGTGTGCCGACCGACGACGCCTACAAGGCGTGGGGGTTGGACATCGGGAAGCTGGAGGCGAAGTTCAAAAAGCTGAAGAACCTCGGGATCGGCACGGCAAAGGAGGAAACGGCATGAACGAGCTTTTGATTTTGGGGCTTGTGCTGGCGGTGTTTACGGTCGTCTGCGCCGCCGTGGAGGCGGTGGAGAGCCGGGACGCGATCGTCGCCTGGCTTGACCGGGAGATCACGGCGCACTATGCGGCACGGATCGCAAAGCGGCGTGTGCGGGAGATCTGGCAGATCCGCAGATGACAGTGCGCGAGGAGATCGCGGAGACGATCCGCGCGTACATGATGCAGCTGCCGCCGATCGCGGACAAGCCGCGTCGGGTGGAGCTGGTGATTGAATTTCCGTCAGCGACGGAAAGACACGAGATTATAAAGGAGATGGAAAAATGACTACATTCGAGGACACCAAAGCCGAAACGGAAACAGCCGAAAGTTTGAAAACAAGCGGCGACCGTACGACGCTGGCGGGTGGCAACTGTACGACGCTGGCAGGCGGCTACGGTGCGACGCTGGCAGGCGGCTACGGTGCGACGCTGGCAGGCGGCGACTATGCGAAGCTGAC
>ENA-OPUE01001429-OPUE01001429.1-human-gut-metagenome-genome-assembly--contig:-NODE-1429-length-14500-cov-4.146971_pt1 | contig 14500 bp, 8 predicted proteins | sample MGYA00241466_ERZ501924 | MGnify/ENA primary metagenome ERZ501924 (study PRJEB25962, sample SAMEA2042223) | human gut metagenome | biome: human gut; feature: human-associated habitat; material: faeces...
TGGTTCTTCATCAAGTTCCAGTAGCCCAGGTAGCAGGCGGCCAGACGGCCCAGACCGCCGTTGCCCAGACCTGCGTCCGGCTCTTCCTCATAGATGCTGTCCAGGCTGATGTCAGCCTCGGCCAGAGCCTTCTGGGCAGCGTCATTCAGGCCCAGATTGAACAGGCTCATCTTGAGGCTGCGGCCCATCAGAAACTCCATGCACAGGTAGTACACCTGCTTGGAGCCGGTGCCGATGGCCTTGGACTGGAACTTCTTATGGTTCTCGCTCATCATCTGGCGGCAGATGAGGGCCAGAGCGCGGTAGATCTGCTGATGAGATGCAACGCTCAGGTCAACACCATATTCGCTGGTGAGCTTGTCCTGAAGAATTTTTGCAAATTCTTTTGTAGTCATAAATGAACTCCTATCCGCACGAATGCTTAAATTTTTTGAATTAGTACGGTGACAGGGCATTTCTCCTCTAATTCCCTCGCCCCTCGCATAACACATAACAATAGTATTATAATCACTCCGGATGGGGATTGCAAGAAAAAGGAACCATTTTTGCCGTATCTGACATTTTTATAGCAATGTTTCTGACAAATATGCCAAAAATTCAAAAATAGCACTTTTTCTCGCGCACTATTTATATTATAATAAAGGGAGACAAGGGCCGTGTTTGCCCCGAAATGCATCGGTTCGGGCGGGTAATTCGGGGACAAACTCGGCTGAACATGAAAAAGCCGCAGCAAAGCGCTCCTGTCAGGGCTGAAATGGTTTCCGAAAATCCCGGAAACAGCGGAAAATGACCGGAAATGACCGGCCCGGCAGGGCGTGTGCCGCGCAAAGTGAGGACGATATGGTAAATAAAGTGAGAGTGACCATTGCAGGCGCACCCTACGCCATTGCAACGACCGATACCGAGAACTACATCACCACACTGGCCAAGAAGCTGGACGATGACATCACGAAGCTGCTGGACAACAACGGCAACCTCTCTGTGACCAAGGCGGCGGTGTTCTGCGCGATGGACTATCTGGACGAGTACCGCAAGAGCGCGGGCAGCGCCGAGAATATGCGCAGCCAGATACAGGACTACATTTCCGATGCAGCCAGGGCGAAGCTGGCAGCGGATAAGGTCAAGGCGGAGAACGAGACCCTCAAGCGGGAAAATGCCGCTCTGCGGGAACAGCTGGCCAAGCTGCAGCAGAAGTAATCTACATTATATCAATGTCAAAGGGAGAGCTATGTCAAAAATTGAGATCCTTGCCCCTGTGGGCAGTGAAGAAATGCTCCGCGCTGCGGTGTTCAGCGGCGCAGACGCAGTATATCTGGGCTTTTCGGGCTTCAACGCCCGCACGGGTGCCGGCAACTTTGACGCAGACAGTCTGCAGGAAGCCGTGCGCTTCTGCCACGCCCGGGGCGTGGCGGTGCACGTTGCGCTGAATACGACCGTGTACGGCACGGAATTGTCGGCGCTGGAGCAGGCTATCCGGGCGGTGGCAGCCAGCGGTGCGGATGCGGTCATCTGTCAGGATCTGGCAGTGGCTACTTTAATTGGTAAAATTGCCCCGCAGCTGCCCCGGCACGGCTCCACCCAGATGAGCGTCCACACCCTGCAAGGTGCACTGGAGCTGAAGGAGCTGGGCTTTACCCGGGTGGTGCTGGCGCGTGAGCTGAGCCTGCCCGAGGTGGAGCATATCACAAAGCACTGCGGCATCGAGACCGAGTGCTTCATCCACGGTGCGCTGTGCATGAGCGTGAGCGGCCAGTGCTATATGTCCGCCCTCATAGGCCGCCGCAGCGGCAACCGCGGACTCTGCGCGCAGCCCTGCCGCCTGCCGTATAAGCTTACCGATAAAAACGGCAGGGACATGCTGGCAGGAACTGATGCCGGGCAGTATCTTTTAAGCCCTAAGGATTTGAACACGCTGGAAATTTTGCCGCAGCTGATAGATGCCGGAGTTACCAGCTATAAAATAGAAGGGCGCATGAAACGCCCGGAATATGTGGCAGTGGTGGTAGACGCTTCCCGCCGTGCTATCGACAGTTACCTTGCGGGCAATTATAACGTGCCGCAGCAGGATTTTGAAAATATCGAGCAGATTTTTAACCGTGATTTTACTACCGCGTATATGGTAAGCCGCCCCGGCAGAACCATGATGAGCGACCGCAGGCCCAATAACCGCGGCGTTATGGTAGGCCGCGTGGTAAAGCTGTTTAAGGGCGAAAACAAAGCCGCCATTAAGCTTGAAAAGAAACTTTCGCTGGGTGACGGGCTTGAATTTTGGGTAAAAGTTGGCGGGCGCGTTGGCACAACCGTTAACAAAATGACGCAGAACGGGCAGGATGTAACAAGCGCTCTGCCCGGTACGCAGGTAGTTATAGACATACCTAACGGCGTACGCATGAATGACCGTGTGTTCCGCACTTTTGATGCTGAACTTATGGCTTACGCCGGTAAGTTTTACGGCGAAAAAGCCAAACGCCGCATACCGGTAGATGCGGTTGTAACCGCTAAATTGGGGCAGCCTTTAACCGTGCTTTTAACGGATGATGAAGGCAGCACCGGCTTTGGCGAAACCAATTTTATTACGGAAACTGCCCGCAAGCACGCGCTTGATGAAGCCGCAGTGCGCAAGCAGGTAGACCGTTTGGGCACAACCGAATACGTACTGAATAATTTAACCGTTGACCTTGATGACGGCGTTATGGTGCCCATGAGCGAAATTAACGAAGCGCGCCGCATGGCGGCAGAAGCGCTGGACGCCGCAAGGCTGGAAGCCTTTGCACCAAAACGCACGGAAAAGCATAAAGTTGATGTGCAGCTTGTAAAACCGGAAAAGAACATTCCCAAAAAGCACGCAGTTTTAACCGTGCGCACTGATACGGTAGGCAAAGCCCAGGCAGCTTTATCCGCCGGTGCCGATTATATTATCTTTGGCGGCGATTTGTTCAGTACCAAAATAGTTACAGATGCCGATTACGCCAAGGTTGCGGAACTTGCCGCGCAATACGGCAAAAAATGGGCGCCGGGCACTCCGCGCATAATCAGCCAGGGGCAGGAAGAATTTTACGCACGGCAGTTTGCCAAATGGCAGCAGCTTAAACCCGATGCTGTTTACATTGCCAACAACAGCCTGTGGCAAATAGCCAAAGAAAACTGCACACTGCCGCTGTGGGCAGATATGGCGCTTAACATTTACAACAGCAGCTGCCTTGAATTTTGGCACCAAGCCGGTGCCAAAGGCGCGGTTTTAAGCGCGGAACTTACTTTGAAACAAATTGAGCATTTGTGCGCTGTAAGCCCGATGCCGCTGGAATGCCTTGTACAGGGGCGCATAGAAATGATGGTTTCGGAATACTGCGCCGGAGGCAGCTTCCTTGGCGGGCTGGACAAAGGCAAATGCAGCTTTAACTGCCGCGAACAGTTATTTTTAAATGACCGCAAAGACGCAAGTTTTCCGCTTGTAACCGACCAGAACTGCCGCATGCACGTTTTAAACGCGCATGACCTTTCCCTGCTGGCTAACCTTAAAGCCGTGCAGGAAGCAGGTGTAGAGCGCCTTTTGATAGACGCACGCTATTACAGCGAAGAAGAAACCGCCAAAATGGCAGCGTTATATAAAGGCGTAATGAACGGTGAAATCAGGCAGGAGGAAAACCTGCCCCATACAACGCGCGGGCATTACTTCCGCGGCGTTTTATAAGGAGAATTATGGCTAAGTTTGCAATACAAACATTAGAATTTGATAAAGTAAAAGAAATGCTGGCAGGCAAAACGGCAACTTCGCTTGGGCGCGAACGCGTTATGAACATGCGCATTGAAAGCGATTTTGCCTCCGTAAAGCGTTTGCAGGAAGAAACTGCAGAAGCACTGCGCCTTTTGGACGACGGCAAGCGTTTTCCGTTTGGCGGGGCGTACAACATTCTGCCGCAGGTTAAACGCGCGCGCATAGGCAGCGTTTTAGAGCCGGAAGAATTAATGCAGGTAGGCACAACCTGTGAAGCTTTGCGCATGGTAAAGCAGTTTTTGGCAGACGAAGCGGAAATTGCGCCGCAGCTGGCGGAATATGCTGCCGGTTTGGAAGCCTTTCCCAAGCTTGAACGCCTTATTTCAAGCACGGTAAGCGAAAAAGGCGAAATTTTAGACAGCGCCAGCACCAAACTTGCAGGGCTGCGTACCGGCGTACAGGTTGCCAAAAACCGCGTGCGCGAAAAACTCGACAGCATCCTGCATGACCCCAACAACCAGAAGTATTTTCAGGACGCGCTTGTAACCATGCGCGGCGACCGCTATGTAATACCCATTAAGCAGGAATACCGCTATAATTTCCCCGGCGTGGTGCACGACCAGTCGGGCAGCGGCGCAACCCTGTTTATTGAACCGATGGCGGTTGTTAACCTGAATAACGATATTAAGCGTTATCTTGCGCAGGAGCAGGAAGAAATAGAGCGAATCCTGCGTTCCATTTCCGGCATGGTCGGTGCGGATGCGGCCCGCATTACCCAGGCTATGGAACAGCTTACCGAGCTTGATTTTATAGCTGCGCGCGCTTACCTTGCCCAGCAGCAAAAAGCCGTGCGCCCGGTTGTAAACATTGGCGGCGGCATAGAAATTGCCAAAGGCAGGCACCCGCTGTTAGACCCGCAAAAGGTTGTGCCGCTGGATATTGAAATCGGCGGCAGGTTTAACACGCTTTTAATTACCGGCCCTAACACCGGCGGCAAAACTGTTGCCTTAAAAACAGTGGGCCTTTTTATGCTGATGGTGCAGGCAGGCTTGTTTGTACCGGCTGTAAGCGCCAAAATGCCGGTTATCGGCGCGGTTTATGCCGATATTGGCGACGAGCAGAGCATTGAACAAAGTTTAAGTACCTTTTCCGGCCATATGACGAATATGGTGGAAATTTTAAAACAGGTAAAAGCCGGCGAACTGGTACTGATAGACGAACTGTGCGCAGGCACCGACCCTAACGAAGGCGCGGCGCTTGCCATGTCGATACTGGAACACCTGCACAAACGCGGCGTGCTTACAATAGTAACCACGCATTACAGCGAGCTTAAAACCTTTGCTTATGGGCGTCAGGGCATGGAAAACGCCAGCGTGGAATTCGACCCTGTTTCGCTGCGTCCTACCTACCGCCTGTTAATGGGCGTGCTTGGCAGCAGCAATGCGTTTAACATCAGCCGCAGGCTTGGCTTGGATGATGATATTATTGAAAACGCGGGCAGCTTTTTAACGCAGGAACACGTACACATGGAAGACGTGCTGAAAGAGCTGGAAGGAGAAAGGCGCGAATACGAAACGCAAAACCGCGAAATACGCAGCTTAAAAGCCGAAAGCGAACGCATTAAGCAGGAACTTCAGCACCAGAAGCAGGAGCTTGAACACCGCAAAAACGAAATTCTGCGCAAAGCGCGCGAACAGGCAGACGAACTTTACCGCAGCAGCCGCCGCGAAACGGAAGCAGTTTTAAAAGAACTGCGCAAAATGAAAACCGATTTTGACGCCAAACAGTTGCAGGCAGCGGCAGAAGCGGCACGCAAAAAACTGCAGAAAAGTTTTGCAGCCGAAACGCCCGTGCCGGAAGGCGAGCCTTTAACGCCGCAAACCGCAAAAGCAGGGCAGACGGTATTTTTAAAATCGCTCGGCAAGGACGGAACCATAATTGCCGTTAACGGCAGCGAAGTTACCGTACAGATAGGCATTTTAAAAACCACCGTTAAAGCTAAAGACTGCATTGCCATGCGCGGCAAAGCCAAAAGCAACGCCGCCGGTGAAAACTTCGGCAAAAAACGCAAGGGCTTTGCGCACCAGTTCTTTGTATCTAAAAGTATTGGCGCGCGCACCGAAGTTGACGTGCGCGGCATGACTATGGACGAAGCCATTCCGGCAGTTGATAAGGCCATGGATGACGCGCTTTTGGCAGGGCTTACCAGCCTGCGCATTATTCACGGCAAAGGCACCGGCGCTTTAAAGGCAGGGCTTACGGCCTACCTTTCAACACATGCTTCAGTAAAATCGCTTGCGGAAGCACCGCTTAACGAAGGCGGCAGCGGCGCAACCATTATTAATTTTTAATATCTGTTTAATTAACATTTAAAAAACTGTGCTTTCATAATTAACAGTGTATACAGAATATGTCAATTATGGTACAATATTTATATAGCAGTATTTTTTCATGGGGGGAACCTGATGGCTATATTGGTAAAAAAATTTGGCGGAAGCTCTGTGGCGACGCCGGAAAAAATTCATGGTATTGTAAACAGGGTGCTGAAAGAAAAAAAGCCCGGCGATAAAATTGTAATAGTTGTATCGGCAATGGGCGACAGCACTGATGACCTTCTGGCTTTGGCCGGGCGTGTTAACCCGGAAATGCCCAAACGCGAACTTGATATGCTTCTGGCAACCGGTGAACAGGTTACCATTGCCTTAATGGCAGGGGCATTCTGGGCAAAAGGCCAGCCTGCGGTTTCTTTTACGGGCGCGCAGGCCGGAATTAAAACCAACGACAAATATTCTAAAGCAAGTATTATTAATGTAGAAGCCGAGCGCGTACAAAAAGCGCTTGACGAAGGCAATGTTGTAATAGTGGCAGGTTTTCAGGGCATTACCGGCAGCGGCGATATAACAACTCTGGGCCGCGGCGGCAGCGATACAACTGCCGTTGCCATTGCAGCCGGGCTTAATGCAGGCATCTGCGATATTTATACCGACGTGGACGGCGTTTACACTGCCGACCCGCGCATTGTGCCTAACGCCCGTAAGCTTGACGAAATTACCTTTGCCGAAATGCTGGAACTTGCCCGCCTCGGCGCAGGCGTAATGCAGCCGCGCGCAGTAGAATACGGCGAACACAACGGCGTGGCAATTCATGTGCGTTCTACATTTCATGAAGTTCCGGGAACTATTATCAGGGGGGAATATACAGTGCAGGAGAAAAAATTTGTTATCCGCGGCGTAGCGCACGATACCAACGTTGCAAAACTGGCAGCACGCGGCGTGCCGGATGAACCGGGCGTAGCTTACAGAATTTTTGCGGCGCTGGCAGACGCCAATATCGACGTTGACATGATTGTGCAGAGCGCAAGCGTACAAAAAGATAAAAACGACATTTTGTTTACAGTAGCTAAAACCGATATGGCAGAGGCTCTCGGCGTTTTGGAAAACCTTAAAGCCGCCATGCCTTTTGATAAAGTAGACCTTGAAGTTAACGTAGCCAAAGTATCCATTGTAGGCGCGGGCATGCTTGGCAGCCCGGGCATTGCCGCCGGTATGTTCGGTGCGCTGGCAGAAGCCGGCATTAATATCGGCGTAATCAGTACATCAGAAATCAGTATTTCCTGCCTTGTGCCCGAACAGAAAGTGGCCCAGGCTGTTAATGCAATCCACCGCCGTTTCTTCCCGCAGGAAGCAGAAAACTGATTGATATAAAAACTGGAGGTAATTAATATGCTGACAAGTATTGCAGCTAACCACGCAAAAGGTAAATCCGCCGAAGACACTATTTTTGCCGCTAACGCAGCGTGCGTTGCCGCAGCCAAAAAAATAGGTGCAGAAAACGTAACCAACGCCACAATCGGCGCTATTTTGGACGAGGACGAAAAACTTGTATGCCTGCCAACGGTAGATAAAGTTTTCCGCAGCCTTTCTACCGATGAACTCATTGCTTATGCACCAATTTCCGGTCTGCCGGATTATCTGGAAGAAGTTTTGAACGCAGCTTTCGGCGATTCCCGTCCGGAAGGCTACATGGCAGCAGTTGCCACCTCCGGCGGCACCGGCGTAATTCACCATGCAATCTGGAACTACATGGATGAAGGCGAAACCGCCCTTACCAGCGACTGGTACTGGGACCCGTACAGCGTGCTCTGCAACGATATGGGCCGCAAGCTCGACACCTATACCATGCTGGACGAAAACAACAAATATAACCTGCCTGCCTTAAAAGCAAAGGTAGAAGAAATTTTAAGCAAACAAAAAAGCCTGCTGTTAATCATCAACACTCCGGCACATAACCCCACCGGCTACAGCCTCAGCGAAGAAGATATGCAGGGCGTAATTGACATCCTTAAAAATGCTACCGAAGGCACCGGCAAAACCGTAACATTGCTTTTGGATATTGCCTACATCGACTATGCAGGAGAACGCCAGGAAGTACGCAAATTCTTTAAAAAGATTTCCAACCTGCCTGCCAACATTTTAACAATCGTTGCATACAGCATGTCCAAAGGCTTTACTATGTACGGCCAGCGCACAGGCGCAATGATAGGCGTTTCTTCTTCCAAAGAAGTTATTGACGAATTTAAAGGCATTAACCAGTACACCAGCCGCGCAACCTGGTCTAACATTAACCGCCCTGCCATGAAAACACTGGCAACCGTTTACAAAGACCCGGAACTGTTGGCAGCCGTACAAAAAGAACGCAACGACTATTACCAGATGATTAAAGCCCGTGCCGATTTGTTTATGAAAGAAGCAAACGAGTGCGGATTGAAATGCCTTCCGTATATTGCAGGCTTCTTCCTTTCCATTCCGGATACCGACCCGGAAGCAGTATGCAGCAAACTGCACGATGACAACATCTTTGCAGTGCCTCTTAAAGCAGGCATCCGTATTGCACTGTGTGCAGTACCGCTTAAAAAAATCGGCGGTATGGCAGCTAAAATCAAAGCAGCACAGGACGCAGTACACAAATAATAAACTATGCATTGAAGTTTGCGAGGGGAATCTTGAAATATAAGAAAGGGAGAGATGGATTGTGAACAAAACAGACATGAAGTACAATGCTTATATTCAGATTCTGGAGGAAGAACTTAAACCTGCTATGGGCTGTACCGAGCCGATTTCTTTAGCCTATGCAGCGGCAGTTGCGGCAAAATATATGGACGGCCTGCCTGACAAAGTATTGGTTGAAGCAAGCGGCAGTATCATTAAAAACGTAAAATCGGTAATCGTCCCCAACACCAACCACATGAAAGGCATTCCTGTTGCTGCGGCAGTAGGCATTATTGCCGGTAACCCGGATAAAGAACTGGAAGTTTTAGCCGACGTTACCCCCGAACAGATTGCCAAAATGCAGGAGTTTTTGCAGCATACCGAAATTACCACCAAACATATTGAGCTTGGTTGCACCTTTGACATTATCATTACCCTGTATCAGGGCGAACACTATGTTAAAGTGCGCATTGCCAACGACCATACCAACGTTGTACTGATTGAAAAAGACGGCGAAAAACTTAAATACATTCCCGTTAACGGCGAAACCAATGAAGGCCTTACCGACAGAACCCTGCTTAACCTGGCCGACATTTATGATTTTGCCAACACCGTAGACGTTGAAGATTTGAAACACGTTCTTGACCCGCAGATTAAATGCAACATGGCCATTGCAGAAGAAGGCCTGCGCAACAACTACGGCGCCAATATCGGCAGCGTGCTTTTAAAAATGGCCGGAGAAAACCCGGACGTACGCACCCGCGCACGCGCTATGGCAGCAGCAGGTAGCGACGCCCGCATGAACGGCTGCGAAATGCCGGTTGTAATCTGCTCCGGCAGCGGCAACCAGGGCATGACCACTTCCATTCCTGTTATTGTTTACGCACAGGAACTTAAAGTATCCGAAGAAAAACTTTACCGTGCTCTTGCACTTGCAAACCTCGTAACCATCCACGAAAAAACTCCTATCGGTGTACTTTCCGCATTCTGCGGCGCTGTAAGCGCAGGCGCAGGTGCAGGTGCAGGCATTGCTTACCTGCATGGTGCAACGCTTGAAGAAATCGGCCACACCATTACCAACGCCGTAGGCGTAACCAGCGGCATGATTTGCGACGGTGCAAAAGCATCCTGCGCAGGTAAAATTGCCAACTCCGTTGAAGCAGGCATTATCGGCTACAACATGTGCAAAACCGGTAACAACTACCAGCCCGGCGACGGCATTGTAGGCAAAGATGTTGAAGAAACCCTTGCCAACGTTGGCACCCTGGCTAAAAAAGGCATGGAAAAAACCAACGAAGTTATTATCGACATCATGATTAAAGAATGATGCGAAATGCTTAAAATTAAATAAGCAAACTAAAAGGCACTGTACCATTAAAAAGTACAGTGCCTCATTTATTTATATTAAGCTAATTTTGCTTTTAAATTTTTAAGTGCCAGTTTATGGTGCTTTGTTACCGTACAGGGCGCACAATTAAGCACCTGGGCTGTTTCCTTGCCGTTAAGCCCCTCAAAATACAGTGCCGTAATGGTTTGGCGCTGTTTATGCGTAAGTTTTGCCAGTGCAAGGTTTAATAAAATACTCAGTTCCCTGCGTTCTATAACATTATCGGTAAATTCCGTGCCTTCTGCTTCATCCGTTTGGGGCAGGGGGCTTTTTTTATTTTCTTCTGCCCAAACTTTTTTAACGGCGTCATACAGTGCAAAATGTATTCTGCACCGTACATAACCTGCAAAATGTTCATAATCTGCTCCGGTGTAGGTAAGCACCAGTTCTATAAATTTCAAGCGCGCCAAACTAAGCCCTTCTTCAAAACCCAGCCCGTTATAAAAAATCTCACGGCGCATTTCCTTGCGGAACAAAGGCTCAAAAGCAGTACAAAGTTTTTCCATTGCCGCTTTATCGCCGTTCTGGGCGGCAGTAATTAATTTTTGGGTGTGCTGTGCATTGCTGGTTTCTTCCACATCAATTTTAAAATTTTTGTTAATAGTAAAATCAGGTTTCATCAAAAAAGGTGAAGCCTCCTTAAAAATTATTTTGCCGTTTTGCGGTGCGCACCCAAAAAAGCGGCGAAAACTATAATAACAAAAACGCAGGCTAAAAAACAAGACTGTTTTTGCAAAAATTTTTATGTTATATTAAAAAGTTTGCGTTTAACAGAAAACGATTCAGCACCCTGTAAAAAAACGTTAATCTACGAAAGCAAACCCTGTTACAACAAGACCAGTAAAAGTTTGACATACGCAAACGGAAATGTCTTGCGGGGGGGTAAAGGTATGGTATAATAATATGACTGCAAAAACGGCTGTATTTAGGTTACAGCCACGGGAAAGGGATGGACGTAATGAAAAAGAAACAAATGCTGGCAATGTTGGTAATGCTTAGCTTGATGCAGGGAAGTGTGTATGCGGATATAAACGAAAGACCGGAAGTAGGTAAAAAATATAACGAATATTTGTATTACGATGCTAATGGTTCGCAAAATTTTTCTCTTCAAGGTTCTGTAAAGGGTAAAAAACATAATTACTATTTTAATGCCGGTGCTACTTTAGATTCTAGTAATGATAGCATTCATTCCGCAATTTTAGCGCATAACTGGGGAGAATTTGATACTGAAACGGCTGAAATTTTCCATATAGGCGACGGCAAAGATTTTATTGTTAAAAGCTATAAAGGATATGGTAATTTAGAAGCTGAGGAAGGGGCAACTCTTCAAATAGAAGGCGGAAATGTTGTTTTAGAATCAGGTATAGTATCGACATCCGGAATGGATAATACTGATTCTGCAATTCATATGGAGAGCAAAGGCGAACTTAAAATAAATTCAGATTCTTTATGGATTGGCAATAACCGTACAAAAGACAGGCATAACGTTGGTGCCATTAGTATGGCAGGTGATGCTAATGTAGTTGATATAGATTTAAAAGGAGATTTTATTGCTGAAAATGTGGATATGGGTCTAGCTTTGCAAACACAAGGAGATGGAACTTACGCTTTAGCAGATATCCATACCGGCAGAGATATTTCTATTACTGCCCAGCGTTCTGATGGTGATGCTGCGAGTGGTTATCGCGGAGCCGGTATTTATAGTTTGTCATATAAGCATGAAAATACTTCAAGTACCGTTAATTTTATTTCTGATAAAGGTAATATTACAGTAAATGCACAGGGGTATGGATTATATGCTTATGGTAATACGCCAACGGTGCTGCAAGCAAACAATGGCAAAATCACACTTCATAGTGAAAAAAAGCACGGTATTTACAGCAAAGGATATTTTGATGAAAATAAAAATACTACTAAATTATCTGCAAAAGAGATAGAGATTTCCGGTGCAGAATATGGTGTGCGTTCTGATAATGCGGTTATCGAAGCTGTTGCTACTAATAATTTAACTATTTCTGCCTATGATGGCTGGTCTGTGTGCTTGCTTAGTGGTTCTAAAGCAGATTTTAAAGCAAAAAAAACAACATATAATCAGGACATTTATGTGAAAGGTTCTGAATTTAACGCTTTTGCAAATGAAAATGAAGTTAACGGGCAGGTTAGAGTTTTAGACGGCGGTACGGCAACCTTTGCTTCTGCTAATGAAGATGCTGCCGGTACGGCAAAAATTAACCATACTACTTCTGACGCCGTTACAGCCACTTCTGATGAAAAAGAAGTTTCGGAAATTCTTTTTAAACAGGCAACTTTTATTAATTCCCAAGGCGATGAAGACTACCACGCAGATAAACAGGGCGTGCGTACAAATTCGGCTATTCGTGCCAACCGCAACTCCGAAATTACTTTGGAGAATGCGGCAGGTATTTACGGCGATATTATCGCCGGGCGCGGCAATGATGATAAAAATACGGTTGGCGGTAAAGTAAGCATTAACAGCATAGAAGGCGCTGATTTTAAAGGCGACGTGCTGGCAGGCAATGGCGGTGAGATTAAATTTACCTTAAACGGAGCAAATTATGAGGGGCGTATAGATGACTATGCTGACGCAACATTAAAAGATATGGTTTTCCGACCTGAAGAATTTGATATTGACGTAACCGAAGGCGGTACGGTAAATATGACGCTGAATAAATCTAACTGGGATGCGCGTGGGCAAAGTTTTGTAACAGAGCTAACCTTTGAAAACGGTGGCAGCGTAAACCTCGTAGATGTTACCGAAACGGACGGTAGTGGAGCACAGGGCAATTCTGTAACTATCCGCAATTTAAAAGGCGATGGCACTTTTAATATGACGCTTAATTCTGCTGACCATTCTTTGGGCGATATGCTGTACATTGGTAAAAACGAGGGCAACCAAACCATCAACATTGTGGGCGGCATTACCGGCGGGCTTGAAAACATCAGTGAAGATAACCCGCTGCGTTTTGCTACAGTCGGCATTGACAGCATTAGTGATGTACCGGAAGTAAATAATAGTGGCATAAAAGCTTATACTCGAGATGCCGGTTTTGCTGATATAGAATATTATGTTGATAAAGAAGTATTTGATAAAAATGATAACGAAAACGAAAAATACAATGGCTCTGGAAATGGTGAAACTGTAGATAAACCAGGTAATGATTTTGTTGAGAATGAACTTGTTGGGGAGAGAAAAGACGCAGTTAACTGGATTATTACCGGTGCCAAAGAGTTGGGAGAAGGTGGTTCACAAGTCAGCGATGCTGGCAAAACCATTATCAATATGAGCCGTGCTAATTACAATAACGCTATTTATATGGACAGGTTGAATAAGCGTATGGGTGAAGCACGTTATATCAATGGTGAAGAAGATGAAGGCATGTGGGTACGCCTGCGCCATGACCGTATTGGTAAAGATGAACAGTTTAGAAGCCAGAACACCATGTACGAAGTTGGTTATGACCAAAAGCAGGAATGTGATAATGGCGAACGGCGTATAGGCATGGCAATTGACTATATGGATGGAAAAACATCTTATACTGGTATTGCAGGCGATGGCGACATTAAACGTTATGGCTTGTGGTTGTATGATACATGGCTGGGCAACAAAGGACACTATGTAGACTATGTTGCAAAATGGGGACATTTAGAAAATGATTTTGACATTATGGCAAAATCAACAGGAGAAAAAATTACCGGCGATTACAGCAACAATGTATTTAGTATAAGTGCTGAATATGGGCGTAAAAAAGAAATGGGTAATGACTGGTATTTTGAACCGCAGGCACAGGTACAGCTTGCGCGCGTAACCGGCGCAGATTACGAAACCAGCCAGGGCACGAAAGTAAGTGTTGACGGTATTAACAGCTTGATTGGGCGTGCAGGTTTCCGCCTTGGCAAAGATTTTGGCACGAAAAAACAAAATACTGTTTATTTAAAGGCAGACGTACTGCATGAATTTTTAGGTGAGCAGGATATGTATGTAAGAGATAATACATTTAACGGAAGCCAAACTTTTGAAAACGAAGGTACTTGGTATGACATTGGCTTTGGATTTGCAGCAAAGATGAGCAAAAATAGCTATGCCTTTATGGATTTTGAAAAGTCCTTCGGCAACGATAACGAAGAAACTTACCAAATTAACGTTGGTATGCAGTGGAGCTTTTAATTAACCCGCCAATTAGTAACGAGCTAAAGGCGAAGTTAAATAACAAAAGGGAAGCCCAAAGCTTCCCTTTTGCTGTACTAATAAGCTGATATTATTTTATAAATACCGGAGAAAATAATGATAAAAGTACCTTTTAATGAAGCAAAATTTAAACAGCTTGCGCCTGACTGCACGGCAGAATACGTTAACTATATGCCGCGCGGCAAAAACGGTATGCGCTGCTG
>ENA-OPUE01001431-OPUE01001431.1-human-gut-metagenome-genome-assembly--contig:-NODE-1431-length-14492-cov-2.210501_pt1 | contig 14492 bp, 13 predicted proteins | sample MGYA00241466_ERZ501924 | MGnify/ENA primary metagenome ERZ501924 (study PRJEB25962, sample SAMEA2042223) | human gut metagenome | biome: human gut; feature: human-associated habitat; material: faeces...
AGTATGGTGTGTCTGTTGTGAATGTAGGAAGTACAGCATATAAGAGGTATGTCAATATATTCAAACGCAAAGATGAAAAATCATTTGGAATGCCTATAGCGGTTATTTCTGATCTTGATGTCAGAGCTCTTGAGTATTACGATGAAAAAAGTAAAGACCGAAAAATACCGAGATGTTGGTTGAGAGATGATCTAAGGTCTGAGTTAGAGAAAATTTCAACAGAAGTAGATTATGATGCTATGTCAACTACCTTCGGGAGTATATCTGCCTTTGAAGAAGAAGTTAAATTGCATAAGAAAGAGGGATTTAAACCTGTTATAAAAACAATCGGTTACATGAAAGATATACTGGCGAAATATAAAAGAGAAGTCTTAAATGAAGAATTATTAGCTCAGATTCGAGAAGAAAGGAGAACGAGATTAGAAAATGCCATCAATTCAGATAAAATTAAAATATTCCTGCCACAAGCATGGACACTGGAATATGAGATTGCAGGAAGTGGCTTGTATAGATTATTGGCTACAGCAATAAAAGCAGCCAAAATGGAAACGGATCAACCTAAAACGGAAATAGATAATGAAGCCTTGAATAAATTATGGGAAGAGGTGACAGAAGTTTATCCAGATAGACGAATCCCAACTAAAGAAGAAACATACAAGATTTTTAAACCTTTGAATGATGGAACCGTAAGCAAGGCTATCACTGCGCAGTATTTAGCAGGAATGTTTGCTGGAGAGTTAGCTCCTGTTAGTAATGGAACTGTAAATCTAGATGAAGTGAAGTCTGTCATTGAGAGTGATGATAAACTGAAGTACCTTGTAGATGCCATTAAACATGTTACAAAATAAATCTAAAAAGAAAGTTTATGCCATTTGCTACTGATGAAGAATTAAAAATAGCCCATGATATTCTTTTGAAAGGTAAGAAACCTTTTGATTCTACAAAGGTAAATATTATCAAAGAAGATAGTAGTTGCTATGTTCAGGCATGTCCTGGAAGTGGTAAAACAACGACATTGCTGGCAAAATTGATTATTCTTGCCAATAAAATGCCTCTGCCTGAAGGAAAAGGCATATGCGTACTGACACATACCAATGTAGCTATCGATGAGATAAAAGCAAAACTTGGCACAAAAGCAGATGTGCTTTTCCGGTATCCTAATTTTTTTGGAACCATACAAACTTTTTTACACAAATATGTTACAGCAGCAGCTCTTCATTATTTTTATGGTAGTCAAATAACATATGTGGATGATGAAATGAGTAATGCTGTATTCTTAAAAAAATATTATAAATTACCCATCCGTGAAAGTAAACTTAGAGGCCAAATTTTTGCCCGAACCGCTTCAAAAGAGCATATTATTAATGCTGCTGAAATAGAAGCATTAGGTGGAATGGATAGGTTGATGGTAGCTAATGTGATCAAAAAGAAGGGAAAAAGAGTTGTTAAATATGATTTTCAACTAGCAGGATATAACTTAGATACTATTCCATATGAATACAGATATTTAATTCGAACAAAGAGAGATAATATTTTAAATAGTCAGGGAAGAGAGATAATTCTCTCGTATAAAATCGATTGGGAAAATAATAAAATTATAACAAATTCTGACCCGATAGGAGTGGATACTTCAGCCGGGGCTGAATATATGAAGATAAAAAAGGAAATGTTTAGCGAAGGTATTTTATCCTTCCAGGATGCTTATGATCTGGCATTTCGGTATATTCGGGAAAAGAAACTCGATTTCAGCCGTTTCTCAGACAAGAGGTTTAAATATTTGTTTATAGATGAAGTTCAGGACTGTGACGGCTTGCAAGTAGATTTAATCCAAAAGATATTTGACGAGAATAAAGTGGTCATTCAGCGTTTTGGAGATTACTGCCAGGCTATCTATGAAAGAGATGAATGTAGTGGACCTGAAAATGACAAATTGAAAGATAATCAGGTATTATATATTCATGATAGCAATAGGTTCGGAGAAAAAATTGCCAAACCACTACGATCGTTGTGTATAGAGGATAATCATCAACTTCATGGTAACGAAGAGGTTCCTTCAGTAAAACCTATAATTATCACTTATGAGAATCCTTTATCTGTTCTTCCCAAATATGTGGAATTGCTTGGCACAACATTAATTCCAGAGATGGATAATCGTTCAATATTGGACATAGCGAATAAAGAAAGACAGGAAGATCCATTACATCGAATAAATGTTAAGGCTTGTGGATGGGTCGGAAAGAAAGGGGCCAGCGCTCAAAAAAGATTTATAGAGTCATACTTTCCTCCGTTTGAAAAGAAAAATGTAGGACCTAAAGTGGAAGGAGTATCATTCAATGAATTTATGTTCAAAAATTTCCATGGGGCCATTAAGGAACATGCCATATCTATCATTCAAGGTATATTAAAATATCTGGATCTATGTGAAATAAGAAATGGTAATCGGCGTTACACCAAGACATCCTTTTTAGAATCCCTAACTGCGACAAATATTGAACACAAAGATAACTTTCTAAAAGAAGTCATGAATTGGGCCTTACTCACAGCTAAGAGCGATAGCGACGATGATTTAAACAAAATAAGGAGCACTATTCATCAATATATTACAGAAACAATATTGCCCATATATAGGAAAGAGGAGACTCCTGATGCCCTCAGTTTCTTTAATGCAACAAACGAAAATCTGCCCGAGGACCAAACAACAGAACATAGGAATGTTTACCATGGTGATAATGGTAAAATAGACATTGAGGTATCCACAGTCCATGCTGTCAAAGGAGAGACTCATGCTGCAACACTCTATCTGGAAACATTTTACAATAGACATCATGAATCAGACCGCTTAGCAGAACAATTTAAAGGCGTTGCATATGCAGGGACAAATGAGGATACACTTAAAAACTTAAGAGTCACATATGTAGGTATGAGCAGACCTCGTTACTTGTTATGTGTTGCCATCCAGCAGGATCGATTTGACAAAATTGACTGTGAAGAATTGAGGAGGATTTGGAAAGTTGAAAAAGCCTGATGATGTGTTAATTGGGGTATTTTTGAAAACAGAGTCCAAATACAATAACAAACTTACAGCTGAATCCTGTTTTCATTTACACAAAACTTTGGACAGTAACCTTTCGAAAAAATCTAAAGTTCCTAGCCGTCAACTAAAATCAGGAAAAGTATTTAAAATCGTCACTAAACCAATATAACACTAGAAAATAAAAGACTCACCCTGAGCGCGCTGTTCTTATGGGAAGCGGGGTGAGTGTGTTATTGCAAATTTAATTGATAAACTTTATATACTAAAATTTTTCTACAGTTTCAATAAAAACTTGTTACTTTTAACAGTGGGTTATGACGGCTTAAAAGTAACAAAAAAGTCAAAATTGGAGATGTAAAAAATTAATTACCGAACAACTCGGATAAAGTGGCATTTATATCAATTGGTTTCTCTTGTTCTGCATATCCTTCATTTATAGAAACATAAACCACACCTTCAGTTTGTTTTATATGCACAAACATCTTTGTTGCCATAACAAGATCAAAATAAACCTCATGACAATCTATAAAAGAATCTATATTTGAACTAATATTACTACCTGCTATTGTTAATTTCAAATCATCCTTTTGAACTTCGCCAAATGATACATATGGAATATCTTCTTTTTTCATAATGAAGAACCCCAATGGTCGAACTCCTGCACATAAGCCAATATGAGGATTTTCTATTTCATGAATATTATCAGTTGTAATTATTGCGTAATTCAAATCATTATATTCAATCATTTTCAGAAATTTGAGTACGATTTATCTTATACGACGATAACTTTTTCATATTGTCAAGCACTCGCAGATACATACGATATAAATCAAACATAAAATTCGTCAGAAGAGGAGGGTTACAAAGCCCAATATTTTTATATGGAGAGTAATAAAGGGTTTTCAATCTTTCTTTTGTTACAACAACATTTTCTGTTGTTATTGTATTATCAATTTCTGCTATGATATTATTTTGTGGAAGTGTTATATTAAAGTCATTCGCAAAGGATATTATCTTTTCTTTTAGTTTGGAGAATTTTTCATGATCCACGTCAGGATGATTTTGATGAGCCTTTTTGGTTTTCATGCATTGGTCCCGATAATCTGAAAGCAAGGATAATATTTCTGCCTTGTTAATAGGAAGCAATCGTGGGATTAATTGAAAAATATCTTTACTGTAAAATTCCTCTACATCATCTTTCATCATGTCCATTAAAGTTGTTATTCTTTCATCATCTTCTATCAATATTGGAGAGGGGGGTATTTGAAAGAGAGAACCTTTATCGTCTAAATTCCGATGCTGTAAAGTCCATAGCCTAATTACTAGTAAAGACAGATATTTTACCGCTTTCCTAAATATAAATTTTTCATCATTTACACCTCCCATTTCGTCTGCAAAATAGAAATTTTGCTGTTGAAAAGCAGGAACGGTACATATTGAATCTATGTTTTCCAGCATCCCAATAATCTGTGTAAATGTACTTGGAATAAAGCCATAATACTCTGGCTCTGAGTGCGTATAAAGAAATATATCATTGAGCCATTTATACCTTTCATTGTGGACTAGTAATGTTCCTATCATTACATGTCGGAGCATAAATTCTTTTTTATCCCGCCTTAATGCCTCATCAGCAACAAAACGATACCGTAAGGCTGAATAACTATCAGCGAACTGCCAATACTGCTTAAACCATGAGTGGTTATTGTATGTTATAGCCTCATTTAGTAAAGACCATATCATTTGATGAGTTTGTAGGCTAATTCTTGATTTTGATATTTGGTTATATAAGACTGATACTATATCATTGTTTCGATATAACAGATGATGTCCATCATCCTCTCTAATGAATCCCTTTATTTTTCTAAGTATTGCAACAACATTCTCATCATATACAACTGGTGGTAAAATCTCATTATCATCCTGTTTTTTATAATCATCGCCTTGTTGTACAGTTATGTATGAAAACACACTTGACATGGCATCAAGTAAAGTTGATGATTATTTTTAGAGTCGGCATAGATTGCTAAATCAAAAATATCCATGACATTGGATTTATCAATTTGCCCTCCCTCTATATGCCTAAGAAGTTCTCCCGCATTCTCGTACTTTATCATTAACTGGAACAGTAAAAAGGTAAAGCCCATAAGTAACACCAAAAGAATTGCTTGGATAGTCACAAAACCTATATTCCACCATTCTGCATGTAGCAGAAAAGGGGTAGATACAGCGAATAACAAATTCAGAATAAGAAGGACTTGGAACACCCTATATATTGTCTCTTTCGTGAATCTATTTGCAAGTAATGTGGAATCATATTGTGTATATATCCTACCGATACTTTGCATTATCAAAGGATAGCTAACTCCATAAAGAGATGCTAAAATGGAAAGCAATCCACTGAAAGTATAATTAGTAAAATCAAAAATCATTTTCTTTAATGTCTTTTATTTGTTTTTCTATTCTATGGATTATTCTTTTTGTCTCCCTGATAGTCTTATTAATATCAGAGAGTTCAGAAGATATAAGTTCAATTTGTTCGTTTTTTATAGAGTCTTTGTTGTTTTGTATGGAGTCTTCGTATAACATCTTTTGATGTTCTTTCTGAATAGTTTTTTCTTGTTGAAAGTTATATTTCTTGTGAGCCACATTCGACAAAACAAGTATTAGAATAGTTATGAATGAAATAGCACACATTTCACCAATAAAAGAATTGTTCCTATTCCACCAACCCTTGTTCTTTAGTATAACCCTGAATTCTTTTTGTTTTATCTTTTGAGGGAGCTGAGTGTTTACTTCTTCTAGTGTATTATTAAATAAATCGTCTATTTCTTTCGTCTCAGCACCTTGTTTGATGTCGTGTGTAATATTTCTCTTATCTCTTAGTTTACGAATGTAAATTAGAATAATAATCAAGGCTATTATTACTATAAGGGGTAAATGAAATGAATTCATAATGATTTTCTCCAGCGATTTATATTTCTTTTCATGCTCAGTAAGCATCCTCTATGTATTCAGTTCACAAAGTTATTCATATATTATGAGGTAGGCAAAGAAAATGGCAAAAATACACTTTTGCGACATTTTTATGCTCCGCAAAAGGTGTATTTGGTAATCAGGGAATATAAAACAGAACACACTCCACATTTCGTCACTTGACAAACTCTCATAGGACATTACCTTTGTATTGGCAAAAAAGACAAATTCGTGGTAAATATCTCTGTCTCCCGGCTCTAACTTCCGTATCAAGCACCTGTGGGGAAGCTGATATTTTCTGGTTCTTATGAGGCTTATTGTGTATTGTTCGGAATGGTGTTTTATCCGACCTTTCCTCCAGATCGCTTATAAGTATTCCAGCGAAAAGAAAAAAACGGCTGGAGGCATTTCGCTATTGCGCAGCCATCTCTTTTCTTCCCTTATTTTGACTTTGCTTTAATGAACGTTATGGTACGGGGATAAAGTAAAGGTGCTTAAAGGTACTCTAATTCGTTGGAAAAGTGTAAGGTAATATGTGCTATTCGATGCATGAAGGAATAAGATAAAATACTTTTCAAACATTTCGAACAAAATTTCATCTGATGTAATTCTAATTCCGTATTTGTTTATATGTATATATCTGGTTATCAGCGGTTATGGTATTTGATATTTTAAAAACCAAGAGATTGAAGGTATCTGTATAAGGCAATAATTTCTATGATTTAGATAGATTTTATAGTGAAAAGTACTCAAATTACATTGAGGGACGTAAATTTGTCCCCCGTATATGGCTTGGGGGACAAACGGGGGACAAAATTTCGCATACCAAAAGAAAGAAAAACAATAAAACCACTTCCCAAAAAACGTGTTGAATTGCAAGAGACACGGTTTGTCCCTCGTTGTATTGCTGTTTGTCCCTCGCTTGTCCCTCGGACGAAGGTTAGGTTTGATGCAGTTTCCAATAACGTGAGTAGAGTAATGATGGAATAGGTTTAGTTTGGTTTTTGTATATCTAATCAAGTTCTAAACTAAACTGCTTGATTTTCTCAATTTCTAAACTCTTGGTTGCTTTTTCTTTTCGTCAGCAAATCCTTCTTTTTATTCGCTATTGCTTGAAATGCGTTTTACCGTTTATAGTGCTCCTGTTGCACACTTACTATCCTTTCTCGTCTTCACATCGTCTTTCGGGTTGGCTGATAAGAATTGTGTCGCAAAGGTATATATCCCGTCTTTCTTCCTTGCAAGGTCAAGCCTATCGGTTCAAGCCAAAATCTCCACACTCGGTTTTCAACTGAGGTCGTATTTTGTCTGTGAAACCTTGCAGGAAGAGCCGGGACACCTTGCAAAGCGACATAATTTTAATCAAACCCGAAAGTAGCTGATGCTAACAGAGGGAAAAGTAAAAAATCAAATCAAAAGCGATTATGGCAAATTATGCGACTAACATCTTCTACGCAAGTACGGAGAACGGGAAAGACCTTGATAAGGTGGAGAACTTTTTGGAAGACACATTTTGCGACTGTTACCTTGACAGATCGGAAGACAGTATCGAGGGCGAGTTTTCGTCAAAATGGGACTATCCCGAAAAAGAGATAAACAAGATGATTTCTCTTTTGGAGGACAAAGACAAAATCTACATTCGAGTGCTGACACACGAATTATGTAACGAGTATGTGAACTTCCAAGTGTTCTCTAATGGAGAATGGTCATACCGATAACCTTAAAAAAACTCACTGACTATGTATTACGAGGACGAACAAGATACGGACATTATCGGGTGCTTATGCACGTTACTGACTCCTTACAAGGGGCATACAGAGGGGGAAGTCGTGGGAGACTACGGCAACGAGATAGTGGTAAGGCTCACCAACGGCAAGGAGGTTGTGGAATACCGGGATGAAGTGCTAATCTATGACTAATGGAGGATTGCTTTATGATGACACCGATAGCGACAAGGTTTGTGGATTGGGATATTCCCGAACTTTCAACCCTGCAAGACAGCAAGGTCTATAAATTGAGAGTGCAACTCAATGAGGGTACGCCAATGAGCCGACAACAGAAGAATTGGCTTACGGACAGCGTGAGCAGCAACACCTATTTCAAAAGGGCTGTTCCGCTAATGGGCTACCGCTTTGACTTCTCGGACATACTGAAACGCTACTTTGTCAAGCAATACGGACATATAGCCGAATACTATGCTGTGGACAAGACCGCTTTACGGACATTCCTTTGCGGTCGGATTGATGAAATAATTGAGATAACAGATTAAAAGAAAGATTATGCTGTACGATTACAGAAAAGAAAGCAAATCGCCTATGCTTCTGACTTTGGCGAATGGCAAGACCATTGAGGGAGAATTTATTGATTTGCGGATTGCCACCGAAACCTTGCCCAAGGGTAGACTGTGGTATCATATCCGACATACGGACGATGATTGGAGTGAACCAGCCTCTCTGAAAAACGGCTGTGTAGTAGTCAATTTCTGTGGTACATTCATTTGTGACCCTATCATTGATTTCCCTTGTGGCGAGGAACTGGAGATAACAGAATGGTCATACCTGAACTGACCGGCATCTGGCAGAATGGCAATGTGGGGCAATGCTCCACATTGCTGTGTCCAAGCCATTGGGAAATACATATCCAATGGCATCAACTTTTATAATTTGGGCTTGCCTTGCAAGCCGTTCTTCCTCTTATATATTCATCTTTGACTGTCAAGTCTCCTTTTGTATATATGGCATTTCATATTTCGCAATGGCGACCGGGCTGCTTTGTTCAACGAGCACCGGACTTCTTGCCATTGTTTTCTTTGCCTCGATTTCTCCGGTTCTGTCGGTAAGGTAGAACGCGGCTATTCTGATGCTGGCTTCCGCGATCGTCGTGCCATTCTGTTCTTCGGCTATCCCTTCCATAGCAAAATACCTTTGGCTGTGCAGCGTTATAACGGATTCAGTATTACGGCATCCACATTGAGAGGACATACTTGATCCCTCGCTTCATTACTCTGCTCCTTTTGGATTTACAGCCGAAGCGTACCTGAAACTTTGTGTCTGCGGACGGATGCTGTCCTTTGTCTGCGAACCTCGCTCACTTGTTTATTCACCAATCCATATCGTTACAGCTTTTGGTCGTGTTATTCCTCATTTTTCCGTTGCAAAGTTAGTATGCAGCCGGGTACGGCTGAAAGCCTTGGTCAATGGTGTAGCTTCACAAATCTTCCTTTATCGGGACGGAGGTTTTGACGGCTTACGCTGACAAAAATAAAGAGTATTTGATTGCTAACCTTGTCGCAACCCTGTAACTGTACTCACTTGTATTGGCAGCGTAAAAATAATTTAATTAACAACTTAAAGCATTGTAACATGAAACAGATTGAGAACAATTTCGCAGTATCAGGATTCGTAGGTAAGGACGCGGAAATCCGTCAGTTCGCAAACGCAAGCGTGGCACGCTTCTCATTGGCAGTAAGCCGTCAGGAGAAGAGTGGCGAGGAAACGAAACGTGTGTCCGCTTTCATCAATGTGGAAGCCTGGCGCAACAACGCCAACACCGATTCGCTTGCCCAAATCACCAAGGGTACCCTGCTCACAGTGGAGGGCTACTTCAAACCCGAAGAATGGATTGACAAGGACGGCGTGAAACACAACCGCATCGTCATGGTCGCTAGCAAGTTCTACCAGACACCCGACAAGGAGGAAGCTCCTGCGGAGCCGGAAAAGAAAACGAAAAAAGGCAAGAAATAACTCCTGCCTCGTTCCGACAAACAAAGCGGCTTCGGTCGCTTTTGTTTTTGCTCGTATGTTTACCTGTTATACATCTATGGGTTGCCCATTATAAGTTTTCCCCATCCCGTAAACGGCTTCTTCTACTTTTCTTCGAGAGACTTGCTCGGCTGCATAATGTTGCACGTTGCTCCTCTTTCGCGAGACACTCTGTCGAAATCGCCCGATACAAAAAGATTTGCCAACCGCTCCAAGACTTCGTTTTCTCCCGGTAGGCAAAACATTTTGTTATTTATCGGGCTTGCAGAAGAAACTCGTTTACTGCCCGCCCTTTGATTGGGTTGATATTTTCGACAAGAGGGAGAATTAAATACTGACTTTTACGTCCCTCGCTATGCCAGACAGGAACGACTGGTATAGGCTGCATTCTGTTGGTTGAATCTTACCTGTCCCGCTGGTAGTCGCTTTTGCTCCAGCCTCCGAATATCACTTTCAAGATTCTGATGAACACCCACAATCCCAATATTGTAATGATTACGTCTCCCATATCACTGATTTATTTCTGATTACTACTTGTAAAGATACGAAAAAATCGCGACATAGATGAATATATAATGTTAAATATCAGTGCAATATGTGACTATTTCAGTTTCTTCCAATAAGGTTCGAGCTTGGTTTGCAGGAAACCTACAACTTCAGGAAAAGTCAGTTCTTGTTGGAGTTTAAGTTTCTTGACAAACGAGTTCCATCGTGTGTTTAAGTCCGTATTGTTGGCAAAATCATTGCTGAATACAATATGATTGTCCGTATAGACAGTCTGGCGATTTTCAAAAGTGGCGTTAATGGCCTCACTTAATATCTCACTGTCATATTTCCCTCCGTGTAAAATAGTGTATAGGTCGTAAAAATCTTTCATCCTACTGTTGGCTTCCGCTCTTACAATCACAGTTTGAAACTTTTCGGCGATTACGGTTTCTAATGAATATGCCAAAATGTTAGTTGCCGGGAATCCGTCAATTAAATTTGGATAATCCAGTTCGGAAGGGCATGGAGTTATCACGTCTCCAAATCCGATATCCATTGATACGTCTTGGCGAATGGTATCAATGGAGGCACCCAGCGTGAGCCTTACACCCGGATATTTCTTTTCAACGGCAATGTCTTCGGTTCTCAGAGTTTCTGTATAAAATGTCACCCCGTCTTGTTGGTATGGAATCGCACAAATCTCGGCAAACACCTTTTTAACATTCTCCTTGTCATTGTCAATATGATGCCCCATAAAATCAATATCCAATGTAGGCCTTGCCATAAAGCGTTCATGCGCATACAACAATGCTCCACCTTTCAGGAAGAAATGGTCGTGGTACTGGCTTATCGACAAACGCTAGAGCAAACGCTCCTGGAGGTATCTTGTCACCAACATCTGGTACCCAAGTTTCTCATTCCGTGAGATATTCAACAATTTGGCTTTTACCGAACAGCCGAAATTATGTATTTCTTTTATTGCCATACTTCAAGATATTGATTCAGTGTTTTGCGTATTCTTAGCTTTGATGCGTAATCCATCAGCCGTGAGATATTTTTGTCCGGACGTCTTAGATAGGTTTGGAGGATTTCTGCCATTACATCAATGCCGACTTTGTTTCTGTATTTGATTGCATCGCATACAGAACGTTCCATATCAAAGATAGGAATATCGTATCCTTGTACATTTTTTCGGGTTGCCCCGATAGAGAGCAGATTGTCGGATTGATAAATCAGTTGAAATTCCGGATAATCAGGCAGAACGATCTTTCGTGTTCGTTCAATGGCTATATAGTAAGCATTGGGTATCTGTGTCGTCAAATTGTAAACAGACCATGCCGACCAAAGGCATAGTATGCCACCGGGGACTATCATCCGTATATCCACCATGGTATTTGCCAAGGCATCAATATCTGCATATATGCCGTTTTTGAGCCTTACCGCTTCGCCTTTACGGACAGCATCCTGCAACTGTTGTTCTTGCCAGTCGCTCAAATTCTTAGTCGAGACGAAGCCTTCTTCTTTGAGTTTGTCTGTAATACACATCTGTCGAACATATTTACCTTGCAAAGATACTGCTTTTTCTCAAATATGCAGTATGTTTTATAGTTTACTTTATTCTTATTTCGGTTTACGTTTTCCCAGCGGCCCGCTGAACTTGCCCCGATTGAGCGAAACTCCGTATTTGTTGAGTATGCGGAACACGGAACTGCGGCTGCTGAATCCGCTTACTTTCCAGATATCATCTATTGAATGCCCGTTGTTGTACATCGCCACGATGGTTTTCTCCCTTTCCGCCTTGCTGATGTTATTCTCTTTGGACGGCTGGTTTATGTTCTGCTTTAGTTGGATGATATGCGCTGAAGCCTTTCGCAATGCGGCACACTCTTCCGGAAGCGCACCGAATATCTCCAAAACATCCGCAACTTTGGTTTCAGGGAACAGGTCGCCACGACTGTCAACCTTGTCGTGAATGGAGATAATCCGCACCACCTTTACACGGCAGAACTCGATGAATGCCGCCAATTCACGAGAACCACGCAGGGCGTTGCTGAATTTAGCGAGTACGATTTCGTCCCCCCGCTCCAGACTTGCCATGAGCTGTTTCCATTGGGGACGCAGTTTCTCGTGTCCGTTTTCCTCCTCAATCACTTGTACACAACCGTATTGCTTCATCCACTCCACATCAGTGTCGAAGTCGTCATAGCCGGCTGCCTTGAATATGTAACCTACTTTTGCCATAGTGCTGTTCAATGCTAAATGATACCAAGTGCAAAGATACAAAGTTTAATTCGGTTAAAATCATACTCAATAAAATATTTTTCAATTATTATACTTTGTATTTTCACTTGTTAAGCTCTTGTTTATTTCGCGGATTATACTCGTAAGTATGAAAAAGAAAATAGATTAAAGTTTTATTTTAGAGTATTATTATACAAACTTTTATACTTAACTTTGCTGCCATAATTCAATAAAGAAATCATGTATAAAGGTTTATTTAACGAGAAAATAGAACTGATAATAAAAGGCATGAGACGTAAATCATACTCAAAAACACATGGGCAATGTGCCAAACTCCTTGCCGTATGCTTTGCCACTATCGCACTGGCATCATGCGGTAATAAGACTGACAACTATATATTTCAGACTGATAAAGAGGCGACCAATGCTTATAAGTCATACCTGTCCGAAGTGCGGAATATGGGAACTATCTCAACCGAGAGACTGATTGAGTCTGTCAATGAATGGCAGATACTCAGGGATTCGGTCTATGCCTGTATTGCCAAAGGCACGACAAGCCGGCCACACCAAAATCCTGAAAACACGGTTCGGATGCTACATGATTCTTTGCGGATTGAATTTACCCGATTGGCATTGTCCCAACCACGGAGCTTCGCTGATGTGTTGCTCATCAAAGAAAAGACTTCTCAATATCGCCAAGACACAGAACTGGCACAAGCGGTAACAGATGCAGAACCTTTCTTCAGGTCGTTGAACTCAGTAGCTCCGTGTCACGGAAACGCAAAACAAACTGTGTCAATCTATCAATCCTTTCTTGCCAATACTCTGAAATCCGGAATAAGCGGCAAGAGTGAAATGCTTGCTTTCATAAAGGAAGAGGACAGGCTGTTCCGTTCTTTCCTGAGCCATCTTCCGGAACTTGCCGATGCCGACCTGTCTGCCATTACGCGCGACACGGAGAAATGCTGCCTGTCGATATTCCAGTCTGCGGAGAATGGCAGGCTCTCTTACTTGGATGCCTTGGTATATACAGCCAGGCGAACCAACCGAAGAATCATACTTAACGCTTTGGCTTGCCGTGATGACATCAACCAGGGCAATGTAAAGACCGAAGCGCAGGCAAGGGCTTACGTTTGGATGTTGTTGCAGCCGTATGTTGCCTTGGATGGTTTCAGCGTGGCTGTTCTGTCCGATATGGAAAGGACAACACTTCATGCAGTCGCTGACCGGACACCTCAGATGATAGCCAAACTCAACAAGACTGCCGGAACGGGCAATGACCAATGGCAGGTATTGCCCGGAGTACTGATCAAGATAATGCTCACATCCATTTGACGAACCAGAAACAAATAAATACAACAGTTATGCTACAACTTTTTTACGATGACTTTCTCTCCTTTGTGCCGCTCCAGCTTCCGCAGTTGCTGGATGTGACCACAATGGAACAGCCGCGGTTCTATGACGATTACGTCCTCCTTTCGTTTCCGCTTGCCGACCCGTACGATCTGGAAGAAGTAATGGACATCTTCGAGGACGACATGGAGCTGATAACCCTTTATCATCATATTCCTTCAAGCGCAACGACATTCGGCAGCAGCACCTGTGCCTATTCCAATCCGGCTTTCGGGCAGATGTTCAAGATGAACGCGAAGACGGATGCCGACGGCAGGGTCAGCTGTATCCTCGCCACGATTTATGATTCGCTGGAGCTGATGTACGGCGACCTTTGCATCGATCTTGACCTGCACTCCAAGAGCGGCATAATGAAGTACAAGAGGAACAAGGACGATGTCCTGATGGATTTCATATAATTTCCGGCTATGCGAAACACTCTCTACCGGCAGATGGTCTATTGGATCAGGGCTAACAGGACATGGATTGAGGTCGTCGATGACAATCTTTTCAAAGAGCATATCATTGCGCGACCTGACAGGACAGACTACCTTGTTTCACGAACGCTGGTACTGCGGGCTTACAAGCCGCGCGGGGCTTGCGCC
>ENA-OPUE01001434-OPUE01001434.1-human-gut-metagenome-genome-assembly--contig:-NODE-1434-length-14458-cov-5.538846_pt1 | contig 14458 bp, 7 predicted proteins | sample MGYA00241466_ERZ501924 | MGnify/ENA primary metagenome ERZ501924 (study PRJEB25962, sample SAMEA2042223) | human gut metagenome | biome: human gut; feature: human-associated habitat; material: faeces...
GGGAGCCGACATATTCGTAGGCGGCACCGCGGGAATCTATAGAAAAGGGATGGCTCTTTCCGAGACCATCCCTGAAATGCGGGCCGCCATAGATTTCTAGAAGAGGGATATTCGCTGACCTTACTCCACGTTTCGGAATCCGGAATAGTCCGTCTGAAGCGTGGAGCATTTATATTCATTGACCACTCCGCCGCCCGGGATGGTCTGCGTGGCGCGCACCTCCCAGTTCTGAACCTTGGTCGGATCGCCACCCGGAGCCTCTATGTACCAATAGTACTGCGGCGTGCTGCGTGACCATGTCGCCGTCTTGCGTCCCAAGTCATTGTAGAAGAACGAGATGGCGCAGACATCCCCGATTTCGTAAGGAACCTGTTTGAAGTCTCCGACCTTTTTCCCGTCCTGGAAGAGTTCGACTTTCCAGTTGTCCTCGTCGCTGTTCCAGATGGATGCCACGAAGCAGCCCTTGAGTCCGGAGAAACCCGGCGCCTGGGCGCCTTTCGGGCCGATGCCGCCTTCCGTCCATGAATATTCATACTCACCGGAAGGATGACCTTCCGCTCCGCCGTAGATCTGGTTGCCGTCATAGACACGCATCTGGAGATCAGGCGACTCGCCTGTACCTTTCGCCAGCCAGTTTTTCATCGTCTTCCCGGAGACTTCGTAAACGCTGTAGCCGTTCGGAGAGCCGGCAAGGTTGAGGTTGCAGCTCCACCAAGCGCCGCAGGCCGCTCCATGAATATGCTCGTAAACGGGAGTGCCTCCCTTCGTGATATAGTCATGATGGATGAAATTCTGCGCGTAATGCGTGTGACCGATCATCACGTGCGCCTCGTGGAAGTCCGTAAGGCAGTCCATTGCTGCGGCCATGTTCTTGATATTTTCCGGGTTGTCCTTGTCGGCGTTGTGACGGAACTGGATGTGGGCGCAGAAGACAATCATCTTTTCCTCCTTGTCCTTCACAAGGGCAAGGTCTGACTTGAGCCATTCCAGCTGCCGGTCGGAAATGTTGTCGGCATATTTCCAGGTCTTGCCGTTGGTCGTCGTAACAGCCACGTCGTCCATAACCACAAAGTGAACGTCTCCTCTGTTGAACGAGTAGTCCGTGGGGCCGAAGAGGTCGACGTAGGTCTGTGTGGCCGTGTAGTCATCAACGCAGGCCGCGTCATGGTCGTGGTTGCCGACACAGTTGTAGATCGGGAGATAATCCCCAGACTCCAGCGCGAACCCCGAGAGGGCCTTGTGCATCGGCCCCCACTGCACCGTGTTGTCAAACGTCAGGTCGCCGAGGGTGACAGCGTAGGCATTCAAGTACTTTCCCTTGGCCTGTGACTCGGACATGAATCTATTGAGATCCGGAAGCGTCTCAGTCTCGAACCTGTGGACATCAGAGTCCGTCTTGCACTGAGGATCCCCGATCATCACCAGAGTAAAATCCTTCTCGGGAGCGTCAAGCGGCTCCAGCACGAAATCGTTCCTGTTCTGCCGGCTCCTGTCAATCGGGGTCGTGGAATAGAACAGAGGAAGTTTCGTGACTGGATCCAGCGCCGTCTTGTACTCCGCCGGAAGCGTGTAGTACACATTCCTGCACTTCTCGTCCGCCACAAACTGGTAAACCCCGTTCCTGTCCGTCACCGTGAAAGTGTACCCGTCCGTCACCGGCACCCCCGCGATGCCCTTCCCTGTCCGGGAGTCCTTGACCAAACCAAAGAGATTGTTTTTCTTGTCTATGCGAGTGCCGTTCAGTTTCATAGCATCGGCCACATACGCAGACATGAACGTCATCGCTACAATCAAGAATGCAATATTTCTGTATATTCTCATCATCTGTATTCTCGAAGCAAATAGTACTCAAAAAAGAACGGGGAAATCTCCCCGTTCCAAAACACCTATGTATGGATTCTAAAATCCGCTATAGTCCGTCTGCAAATCCGTGCAGGAATAGACATTGACTTCTCCGCTGGTCGGGATTGTCTGCGTGGCGCGCACTTCCCAATTCTTCACCTTGGTCGGATCACCGCCAGGAGCCTCAATGTACCAATAATGCTGAGCAGTCGTTGTGGTCCATGTCGTCGTGTTCTTACCCAAATTGTTGAAATAATATGAGACAACACATATATCAGGAACCTTGGACGGAACTCTCTTCATGTCACCGACTTTCTGACCGTTCTGGAAAAATTCCACTTTCCAGTTCTTGTCATCGTCATTCCATATAGCGGCGACAAAAGATCCTTTCAGATTTGAATTACCCTTGGCGGCAATATTGGCGGTTCCTCCTTTACCACCATCGTACCATGTGTACCGATATTTTCCTGAAGGTGTGCCATCCGTACCACCATAAATCTGGCTGCCGTTATAAACCCGCATTTGATACCCGACTTCATTCTTCGTGCCTTTGGTAACCCAGTTCTTGATGCTGTTCCCTTCGATCTCATAAAGGCTATAGCAATTAGGCGCGCCATTCACATTCATATTGCATGACCACCATGCACCGCAAGCGGCACCATGGACATGCTCGTAAACGGGTGTGCCACCCTTGGTTACATAAGAGGAGTGAATCCAGTTCTGAGGATAATGGGTGTGACCGACCATGATATGAGCCTCGTGGAATTCCGTAAGAAGTTTAAGGATCTCTGCATAATTCTTATCCTTGTTCACAGAGGCGCCGCCACTGTTTGCGCCTCCTCTGAAAGGAATATGGGCGCAGAACAGGATCATCTTGTTCTGTTTGTCTTTCACCAGATCCAAATCCGCCTTCAGCCATTTCAGCTGAGAACTCGTGACTCCAGCATCATAATCCCAGGTCTTGCCGCTTGTAGTAGTGACAAGGACATTGTCCATCACAACAATATGAACATCGCCTCTGTTAAAAGAATAATCCACCGGGCCGAAAAGATCGACATAGTTTTGCGTTGACTCATACCGCGTGTTTGTCGATGCGTCATGGTCATGATTGCCGACCATATTATAGAACGGAATGTAATCAGTGCCGTTGGCCGAGAACTTTGACATGACATTACGCATTGGCTTCCACTGAACGGTGTTGTCAAATGTGATGTCACCCATTGACATGATGTACACATTCTTATACTTACCATTCGCCTGTGAGGTCGAAATGAAATTCCTCATGTCCGGCAATGTCTCCGTACGGAATCTCTCTCTGTCGGAATCAGTTTTACACTGTGGATCCCCAATGGCCAGATAAGTGAAATTCTTCTCAGGAGAATCAAGCGGTTCCAAAACAAAGTCGTTCCGGTTCTGACGGTTGTAGGAAATAGTCGATGTGGAGTAAAACAAAGGCAGTTTGGTCTCTTTGTCCAACGCCACCTTATACTCTGACGGCAATGTATAGTACACATTGCGGCAATACCGGTTCGCCTTGAATTGGTAAACGCCATTGGCATCTGTCGTGGTAAAGGAATACCCGTCCGTGACTGGTACACCAGCGATGCCCTTTCCGGTCTTGGAATCTGTGATCAGTCCGACAAGAGTGTTTGTGGACTCAATCGAGGTGCCATTGATCACCGTCTCCGTTCCGGGAGTCGGCTTCGGATCCGGTTTGTCCGGAGTCGGATCATCGGCCCCATTCTTACCGCAAGCAACAACCCCCAGCATGAGGGCTGTTGCAGACATTAGACCGAATAAACTCTTTTTAAATCGTAATTTATTCATGTTTAATAGTTTAAGATTTTAATCCTCCCAACCATAATTCTGGCCAAGATTAGGATTCTTTGTCAAGGCTGTCGATGGAATAGGACGGACATAATCCCTGTCATTCCACTCAAGCTTGTAATTGTAAATAAGATATCCATGATCGCCCTCAGAGAGAGTCAAGTTCTGGTCTGCGGTTGAGGTACCTGTTTTATAAGCAAACTGAGAAACTTTAGATGCATTGAACTTATACGTTCCACCATTGAACTGGATGCCGTTCTTATACTCATCGGCGGTCACGTAGATACCCATCCAACCACTATTGTCTGTACCACGATCCACAATCAGATTCTGGCAAGCCCAACGGCTGAGATCCGAAGCGCGGAGGTTCTCACAGATCAACTCTGTAACCCTCTCTCTTCTTATCTCCAGCATGGTGTTTGAGAGAGCTGGATCACCATAGTATGACTTCAGCCAGGCATCCTCGACATAACCGGCGGATGCAGGATAAATATTCTTGACACCTGCGCGCTTGCGAAGCTCTCCGACGGTCTCATTCCAGATGGTCTCATCAATCTGACCGAGCTCAGCCTTGGCCTCGGCGTAGTTCAAAAGAACCTCCGCGTAACGCAGGATAGGAATATCATTATCATTCCTTCCTTTAGAATAATTCTCCTCCTTTTCCTGACTCCATTTCCTGAACTGATACCCGCTGAATGTATATGTAAAGTTCAGTTTCTTTGGGACGGATTCCCCTGCTAACGTCGTGTACAAGTGTCCCGGGCCGTGAACAGTGTTGAAAAGACGCCAATCCTTATTGTCAAACTCCTTCGTCACAGACACATCCGGCTTTGCCGGTGTTCCGTCAAGGTTAAGGAACATACGCACAAGGTTCTTGGTAGGGGCGGCCTTCTGATCGTACGTACTTGAGTTCACAACCCAAGTAAGCTCGTTATACACGTTAAGGTCACCACCTTCATATTCCGCGGTCCAGATGGCCTCTTGGGACTTGCCGAAATCAGTGCTCCTCCAAATGTTGTCATACAAGGAAGCGACCTCCTTACCATCGGCAACCGAGACAGGTGATCCGGTAACAAGAGAGAACTCCTTGGAATCAATCACAGACTTGGCGGCTGTGGCGGCGGCGTTGAAGAAATCATCAGAAGACTCATACTGTCCTGACCATGCGTTGTTTGTAGCCGGGTTCACCGTATGGTACTTACGGAAAGAGCCCTCATACAGGCAGACTCTTGACATGAATGCCAATGCGACATATTTGTTGATCACGCCACTGTAAGTCTTCAGATCGGCGGACATGTTCTCGCTTGCGAATTTCAAATCCTCCAGAACATTGTGCATTACAAGCTCACGGTCATCCCTGCCGGCGGTAAGGATAGGATCATCAACATTCACGACATGATCAATCCACGGAACATTGCTGAAAGTCTTCACTTTCGAGAAGTAGAAATAGGCTCTCCAGAACCGGGCGACACCAAGATAATGATTGGCGACCTCATCCTTAAAGAGACTTCTGTTCTTTTCAATGCCTTCGATCATCTTGTTGACCCTGCGGATGCCTTTCCAGTCCCCTACAGCCCAACCGGTCTGCTTTACAGAGTTCCAAATGCCGGGACGATAAAAATCCGTCGAGGTCTGGGTGCAGATGAGATCCGTATAATTATCACCCTTGCCGACAGTCTCTCCGCTTGGGCGATATTCCTCAATCAGTCCGTTGGAATATATCTCCAAATCACTTTCTGTCCTGAAGAAATTCTCGGCTGATATTTTATTGACCGGATCAGCTGTGAGAAAATCCTGACATGAAGACAACGCGAGAACAGACGCGGCTCCCAAAAGTAATTTAACTGCTATACTTGATTTCATATTAAAATTCATTAGAGTTTATCTTCCTTCAAATTAGAAAGTAATGTTCAGACCGAAGGTGTATGTCTTGAGCATAGGATAGGTATATCCCTGTCCCACACCGCTAAGACCTCCAACATTGTCACCGAAGTCAGAATCACCGAAACCAAGGGTCTCAGGGTCAAACATCTTGGTATGCTTGTAAATCGGAGAGAAAGTCAGCAGATTCTCACCGGAGAAGTAAACCTTAAGCTTCTCGACGCGGATCTTCTTGGTAAGCTTGCTTGGGAAAGTATAGTCCACAGTGAGGTTCTTAAGTCTTACATAAGCGGCATTCTGCATGTAGTAGTCATTCTCGAACGTAAGAGGGCCGTCATTTCTGTTCGCGGCGTATGCCACCTGACGTGTGAAGTAAGGCTTGCTTGCGGCGTTGGTGACCACCCAGTTGGAAGTAGAGTAATCAACTTCCACAGCGTCCTGAGTATGAATCTTCGGCAGATAGCCATAAGGACGGTTGTACATTCCCCAGAAGAATCCGGACTCGCAGCTTGGATACCAGTCACGCTTGCCTACGCCTTGCAGGAAGACACTGACGCCGATTCCGTTCCAGTTGGCGCCAAGGTTGATACCAAAATAATAGCGTGGGCTCTGGTTGCCGATGCGCTCAAGGTCGCCATGGTCATCAAGAGTACCTTTGCCGTAGTCAATCTTTCCGTCACCGTTGATGTCTATGAATTTAAGGTCTCCGGCATACGCCCTGAAGTTGGATCCGTTCTTGTGGAATTTATCGGTCGCCCAGTTGTTGGCCTCCTCATTGCTGAGGAAGTACCCGTCGGTCCTGAATCCCCAGATCTCACCAAGTTCCTTACCCTCATAGTAGTTGAGGATGTCACCGTTGATGTTATAGTACGTCTTCACCCAAGTGCGTGAATCCCAGACACTGGCCTTGATGTTATAATTGAAATCCTTACCGGCGAGTTTGAACGAGTCTCTCCAGCCGATCGTGGCTTCCCAACCCTTTGTCTGGATAGCGCCGTAGTTACCCTTAGGGGTGGAATCACCAAGCACCTCAGGAAGATCCGGACCCTGAATGAACATATCCTTGACATCACGCACATAGTAGTCAGCCGAGATCGAGAGACGGCTCTTCAGGAAATCAGCGTCAAGTCCCACGTCATAAGTGGTGACAGTCTCCCAGGTAAGGTTGTCAGGAATGATCGCGGCGGCCGTTGTGTAAGGAACTTTTTCCCCGTTGATGAGTTTTGTGGATTTTGACACACCCATAAGCTCCAGGAATGAGTAAGGGTCGATGGTCGCGTTACCGAGGGAACCCACATTGGCGCGGAGTTTAAAGTTGTTCATCCAAGACTTGGCCCATTTCATCCAAGGCTCCTCGGACAGTCTCCAACCTACGGACGCTGAAGGGAAGAAACCCCATTGTGAATATGAAGGGAACAATGAGGAACCATCGTAACGTGCGGCCACCTCGACAATATACCTGTTGAGAAGAGTGTAGTTCACACGCCCGAAGAAACCGACCATGCTCTTGTCGTGACCACGATCCTCCACACCATACTCGTCAGACGCCATAAGTTCAAATGAAGGGATGGAAGGATACAGAAGGTCTTTTCTGGTAAGATACAAACGGCGATAGTTCGTCTTCTCAAGATTCCATCCAGCCACGATATTCAAATCATGGTTGTCACCAAGTTTCGGAGTGTATGTCCCGACGATGTTTGAGGAGATGTAATCAGTGTTGAAACGCCAGTCTGACTTATAAGAGGAACTATTGTAAGTCTCCAAAGCACCTGGGGCACTATAACCACTCTGGATGCAAGAGACTCTTGCCTGAGTGGAACGGATGGCTTTGTAAGTAAAGTCGCCTGTGAATTTCAGGACGTTCTTGATCGGCTCGAAATCAAGAGTGGTGGATGTGATAATATCCAGTTTGTTATTTTCCTGATAAGTATTACCGTCTTCAAACGCACCGTACATACAAGAAGCGCCATAGAACGTAAGCGTACCGTCTTCATTAAATGCCGGATAGATTGGCTGTCCTCTATGCTCGAACTGGCGGAGAAGCGGCTGTGAACCACCTGACACCATCGGCTGGTGATATTTACGCTTGAACACCGAGGTGTTATTGGTCAATTTCAACCAATCAGTAATCTTTATGGAACCCTTGGCGCGAAGATTGAACTGGTTGAAGTCCTCATTGCCAAGCTTATAGATACCGTCCTGTCCATAATAACGCCCACTGATGGCATAGCTAACCTTCTCTGACGCGCCATTGATGCTGAGGTTATGGTTCTGTGTCATGTTCATGTCCTTGTAGAACATGTCAAGCCAGTTGGTGCTTCCATAGTAAGCATAGTTGCCGCCGAAACCGACATCCTTTCCGTCACCATAAATCTTACCGTAATTCTCATAGGTAGGATCAGTTTTACGACGACGGAACTCCTCATGATAAGCCTCAGAATAGGTATTGGACCTGTTATTGACATTACCAGGCAAAGAACCGGCGGAAGTCGGAGTGCGTTTGTCGTTCCTGAAGAACTCAACAAAGGTATCAAGCCACTGAAGGCCATCTGTGACAAGCTCGTCCTCCCACATGATGTTTCTTCTGTTCAATGAGACAGAGCCGTTGTAGTTCACGGAAATCTTGTCGGTCTTCGGAGCCTTGGTTGTCACAAGGATCACACCGAAAGCGCCTCTGGCACCGTATACGGCAGCGGAGGCAGCATCCTTAAGGACAGCGACAGTTTCGATGTCCTCTGGATTCACTGTAGTGAGGTCTCCCTCGACTCCGTCGATGAGGACAAGGGCGCTGCTGCCCTGGCCGATCGAGTGCTTCTGGTTGCCTGCGCCACCACCGACCTTTTTTCTGGACTGATATGAAGTGCCATTGCCACGGATGGTGATAGACCCTTGATGGGTAGGCTTACCGTCAGCCTGGACGATGTTCAATCCCGGGATCTGTCCCTGAAGAGACCTTGTCACATTGGAGTTGGTCCTGCCTTCAAGTTCCTCACCCGACAGGTTCTCGACGGCTCCCACCAACTGAGTCTTCTTGAGAGTACCATAACCGACCACAACAGTCGCGTCAAGCATCTGGGTGTCTTCCTGAAGAAGGATGTCCAATTTTGTTCTCTTGCTGACATTAACCTCTACAGTCTTATAACCGAAAAGCTGGCATACAAGGACAGCGTTGGCGTCAGCCTTGAGGGTGTACGCTCCGTTCGCATCAGTCGATGTACCCACAGATGTGCCCTTAACCATTACAACCGCCCCCGGAACAGGCTCATTGGTAGCGGCCTCTTTGACAAAACCTGATACAGTGAGTTTCTGAGCAAACACTTCAGATGGCACCAGAAACAAAAGAATCGCCATAACGGTCGTCATCAAACCTTTCGTAAGCAATAACAATTGTCTACTCTTCCCCTTTTCGGGAGAAGAACTGGTTATTATGTGATTCATTTCAATCGTAATAAATTTTCAATAAAAATAATTACCAGAACCTATAGCAAGGTTCAAGATTCTGCGGCAAACTGAAATCCTTGGTTATTATTTCTAATGGTTTACAAGGTTATTATGGTTCTTTATCCTCGCATCAATGTTTTTAAATAATGAATATTTAGTTCCTATGTTTGAAAACCAAATAAAAACGGAGTGAGCTTCCTTGAAGCTCATGGGGAACGCTCTCAGGGGTTCCGCCCCCTGCCGCTAAGGCAGACCCCCGGAAGTTTTTCATGAGTTTGAATAAAATAAAGCTGTCGATTTTTTGGTTACATTTAAAGTGCAAACAAAATGAAAACCTCTAAATCACAGCTTTATGGAACAAAGAAACAAAATTAGTTTCAAAGGACAAAACATCTACATAGGATTGGATGTCCATTTGAAGAGTTGGTCGGTGACAATATTGTCGGAGACGTCAGTCTTGAAGAAGTACAGCCAGGATGCAAGTCCGGAAGCACTGCACAAGACCTTGACAATGAGCTATCCGGACGCGGAGTACTACTCCGTATATGAAGCGGGCTTCTGCGGGTTCTGGATACACGACAGATTGACGGAATTGGGAATACACAACATTGTGGTGAACCCTGCTGACGTGCCGACCATGAGCAGCGAGAAGCTGCGCAAGACAGATGCGGTAGACAGCAAGAAGCTTGCTGTTTGCCTGAGAGCAAAGCAACTGAGGGGCATATACACCCCAGATGCTGAAGCTCTGGAGATACGCTCTTTGATAAGATTGAAGAACTCGATTACGAAGGATACGACACGGCAGAAGAACCGGATCAAGTCCCAGCTCCGATATCTCGGCATAGATATCCCAAAGGAATACCTTGAGCCGAACTCGAACTGGTCAAAGCGGTTCATCGCCTGGCTCAAGGATGTTCAGATGAAGACAACGAGCGGTCGTCAGACTCTGGATCTGCAGATACGCCAACTCGAGGACCTGCGCAGACAAAAGTTGGAGATAACGAGGGCATTGCGCAAACTGTCGCACAGCGAGAAGTTCGAGGATACACTACGGCTCCTTATGACGGTTCCCGGCATAGGCCAGACCACCGGTCTTGCCCTGATGGCGGAGATCGTGGACGTAACGCGCTTTGCCAATGCCGAGCAACTTGCGGCTTACGTCGGTATGATCCCGATGTGCCACTCAAGCGGTGAGCATGAAGGTGTCGGGGACATCACTCTTCGCAAGCATGCTATACTGCGCAGCAACATCATTGAAGCTGCTTGGGTAGCCATCCGCAAGGATGAAGCAATGCAGTTATGCTACTTGAATAACTGCAAGCGTATGGTTCCGAGCAAAGCAATTGTGAAGGTAGCACGTAAACTGGTCAACCGTATATACTTCGTACTTAAACACCATGAGCCTTATGTCAATGCTATGGCATAGAGATTTATCCTTACTGGTGAACAAGCTTTCCAGGAGAGAATACTGAATAGTTCGTGCGGCTTTGAAGTCCGCTTAAATTAGTTTGCTCCTCCTGCCTTTGTGAACTGATACAGGAACTTGCGGCACCATACCGGATGACCGCTGTGGAAAGTTTGTTTACCGAAGGATATTTTACGGGTTCTGAATCTCGACCTCCGCAAGAGGTCGTTGGGATATCACGCACTCATATCAAAGGAAGATGAAAATATATATCGTTAAGGTATTGATTATAAAGAATATAAATGTTTAACTAATAAATCGAGATCCATTTTTATTTGGATTTCAACTGGAAAGTACTATTAAACTTCAATGATTTTGTTAAAGCGCCCCTTTAGCAAAAAAAACTATTTGTATTTCACAAACGTGGCCTTTTCGTCCAAAAATTTCTTCACCTCGATGGCCCTGTCGCAGCACAGATACTCCGCACCGAGATACACGCCCAGCATGATGTCCTCAGGAGTCCTTGAAGGCCAAAGGGAAACGGCCAGACCGGCTTCCTTTGCCTTTTTCACCATGGAGCGCGTAGTACCATTCATGTTGCACCCGATCCGCTTGATTCCCATAGCCTCCGCCATCTGGATGGTCTCATCACAAACCGGCTTGCTGAAAATCATGAGCATGTCAGCGTCCGGATGAAGTTTTCTCATCATATTCAAGGCATCTCTGCTGCTGGACGTGAACAGATAAGTGGAATGCTCCGGCTTCTTGGACATGACCGCCTTGTAGAGTTTGTCGCAATACTCGCGAAGGCGATCCTCCGGATAACTTGATGTCGGGCTGACCTTCATTTCAAACTCAACGTAGAGGCCATCCTTGTCCGAAAGGAAGCCCACAAGCTCATCAAGGAAAAGAATCTTGTTGCCCTGGAATGTTGTCAACTTGCGGATCTCATCAGATGTCATCGACTCGACCGCACCGGTGCACGGAGTCAATCTGGCGAACGTCTCATCGTGGTTCACAACAAGCTGTCCGTCCTTGCTCATTCTGATGTCGGTCTCAAAGCCCCTTATTCCTTGTTCATAGCAAGCCTTGAATGCCGGGAGCGTGTTCTCATCATACTCGAAACGGCTGGCGCGATGAGCGAAAAACTGTACGGCCTGAGACTGTGCGGACAAGTCCACCGCCCACACAGACAGCACAATAACAAATAAAAACCTTAATACCTTACTCATAACTTGACATATATAAGTTCGCATATACCATGATACCCTACCGGGTAACCTTCCACAGCGAATTTCAGACTTACGACTAAAAACGATTGAAAGGATTCACAAAAGTACAAAAAAAATCTGTCTCCGCCTTGCATTTTTCATTTAACTTGAATATCTTTGTCTCAGGCAAACTGAAATAAAGTTCACTTTCGAGTGACATCTTACATCTTTCTGATGGTTGTTAAGGGTGCTTAAGAAGCATAGCCTTAATTTTAGTATTTACAGTTTCCAACTAACAATCACTAAAGAAAATATGAAATCCATTAAAGCCCTCGCGGCCGTAGCCTTGGCATCTTCTCTTTTTATAGGATGTGAAGAAGAAGAGCACTTTGGCATAGACTCATCCAAACCGGCACCGAAGGAATTCACTTATGATGAAGACAATTCATCGGAAACATCCATTTCAGTCTACTGGGACGACGCCAGCATGATTGAGGCTGGAGCGACCAGCGCGACCGTCCAGCTTACCACAGAACTCAACAACGGCGACAATTACAACAACAGCGTCACCCACACCATCGTTTACAGCGACGAAAAGGTAAAGGTCAAAAACGCCACGACTTTCACAGGCCTGAAAAAGTTCAGCCAGTATTACATCAGAATCAGAGCCAACTATCCAAGATCCGTATTCTCTGACTGGGTATATATCGCTCAAGACAACGAGCCTGTCCAACTTGTTCTCGGTTACGGGTTCGTAAAGCCTGATTTTGTCGGCATTCCTAATCTTGCGGCGACTCCGCTTGCTGACGCCATTACTTTGAAATGGGACCCTTGCGTGAACGCTGTCAAATATGTCGTGGAATACAAACTCGCTTCCGCTTCTGACTGGACAACAATAGAGACAGAGGAGACAGCGCTTAAGATTTCAGACCTTACAGACAAGACAAAGTATAACGTGAGAGCCAAGTCTCTCAATAAGGACGGCAAGGAATCCGAATATTCCGAGACTCTTGACATCACCACACTTGAAAAGGCTGCATTCCCTAAGGACATAGCGACAGCCGATGAGTTCGTCAAACTCTTTAACGGAAAGGAACTAACCACAGCTGATGCCACGAGTGTTGTCAACCTGACCGCAGACATCGACCTTACGGGGAAGACAATCCCGACTTGCGCGACATTCCCTGGAATCTTCAACGGTAACAACCACAGCATCAAGAACTGGAAGGGAACCGCTCCTTTGTTCACTGAAGTCGGCACCGTCAAGGATCTTGTCATTGACGCGTCATGCTCGTTCGTTCCGACGGCTTCCGAATTCGGAATCATTGCCATAAGGAACAAGGGTGAGCTCACCAACGTGACAAACAAGGCGAACATCACAATGAGCGCCGACGCCTTTGACGACGCCGTCATCTGTGGAGCCCTTGTCGCTGAAGGTCTGGCCGACATCACCGATTGCCACAACACCGGCAACATCACAGTGACAGCTCAGACATCAATGAAGGGTGCGGCCGTCGCCGGCATCGCCGGATATCTCAAGGCGACAATGAAAGACTGCTCAAACGAAGGGACGATAAGTGCCTCATGCGCCTTTGTCAACGGCGCTTCGACTATTGTCGATGTGAAGAACTGCGCACCTTCAGTAGGCGGTCTTGTCGCTTACGGCGGCAATGATGAAAACGGACAGTTCGCTGTGACGAATTGCGTGAACAAAGGCAAGGTATCTCTTGTGAACACATCTATTGACTCAGTAACGGAAAACGTGAAGAGACAGGATGTCGGAGGTATTGCCGGAGCGTCCAACGGTGACATCACTAATTGTCACAACTACGGCGAGGTTTACGCGAAACTTGCTTCCAGCAATGGTTCTGCCATGTCCGGAAATGAGGCGATTGTTCTAGCAGGTGGCATCACAGGAGGAGATTACTTCGCCGTGGGACAGATCAAGTCGAACATCACAGGCTGTACCAACGAAGGTCCGATCAACGTGTTCTCTGATGCGTCAAAGTCCAATTCAGCAGTAGGCGGAATCGTGGGCTGGCCAGGAAAAGAGGCTAAGCAAAGCACATGCACGAAAGACTGTGTCAACAAGGGTGACATTACCATTAGCGGAACTGTTAAGGTTCGCGCAGGTGGAGTTCAGGGAGGTACCGGCAACATGGACAACTGTACAAACGAAGGTGAGATCATCTTCGAATCCGGCGACAAGGCCAGCGTTATCGGCAGCCTCTGCGGTTTCCACTCTCAAGGCAACACCATAGAGACCTGCAAGGCTTTCGGAAAAGTGACCGCCATGGCAACTGTTGATGGCATCGGAGGCCTTATCGGAAACATCGGAAACGCCGCTCACAACACAGGAAACGGTTGTGTCGTGGATTGCGTGATTTCCGGCGGAGCCGAGGCCACAAGAGGTCTTGTGATTGGTAAATTCAACGGTAAGACGAAGAACATCACTCTTGGAGAGACCAGCCCGATCAAAGTATCCGGATCTGTTGAAGGGACCAAGATTGACGCCGGCAACTTCGCTAATTTTGTACATGGAACCACAAACTACACAGAGGGTGTACATGTAATCAACGCTGTCTTCGGCAAATAATCCGAACACGCTGATATTCACAAGGGGGATGGCCAACTCTGGTCATTCCCTTTTCTTTTTGCCATCAACACTGGTTGTGGTGTCCGCCTACCGTGCGTAAGCATTCGATAAAGTACGACCGCAGTTTGATTAAGTGGCATATAACTTTGCACCACTAATACTAACTGACATGCTTACACGCGAACAAATCGAAGAGATCAAGGGCGAGGCCCGGGAGAAAGGGACAGCAATCAAGGCCCTGTTGAAAGAGAAAGG
>ENA-OPUE01001438-OPUE01001438.1-human-gut-metagenome-genome-assembly--contig:-NODE-1438-length-14439-cov-2.599486_pt1 | contig 14439 bp, 12 predicted proteins | sample MGYA00241466_ERZ501924 | MGnify/ENA primary metagenome ERZ501924 (study PRJEB25962, sample SAMEA2042223) | human gut metagenome | biome: human gut; feature: human-associated habitat; material: faeces...
TCGCAACGCCGTCCAGCACGCCCTGACGCTTCCTCAGAAAGCTCAGCACCTGCTCCTCATCCGTGTCCTGCCCGACAAGCTCCGGCAGCACGAGAGGGGCGTTGTGGCAGAAGGGGCAGCGGAGATTGCAGCCCGGCGTGAACACGGTACATGCGACCTTGCCGGGGTAATCCAGCAGAGTGAGCTTTTGCAGTCCGGATATGAGCATAACGCGGCCTCCCTTCGCCCAATTCTTATGTCCATGCAGTATAATACAGTCATATGCTGCTCTTGTCAAGAGCAAATCACAAGATATTGAAACTTTAACCGGCGTGTAACCGAATTGACCACAAAATATAGTGCCGAGGAGCGGCTGACCCGCCTCCCGGCACCGAGGGCTATTTTATATCAAGCTTCAAGGATTTTCAAGAGGAAAAACACATTCGGCGCATTTTTTGTCAATGCTGCACATTTTTTGCCTGTTCCAATTTACGTTCGCGGCGATTTCTGACATCATCGCCCATAGGCTTGATGTCGCCCGCCTTCTGGAGCGCCCATTTGGTCATCATCGGGCCGACAAGCTCATAAATAAGCACGGCGAACAGCACGATATTTCGTATCAGCGCGCCGTCCTCAGGCAGAGTGGACGCCGTGACACACATGCCCAGCGCGACGCCGGCCTGCGGCAGCAGCGTGATGCCGAGGTATTCGACGATGTTCTTATCGCAGCGCATGAGCTTTGCGGATTCGCGCGCGCCGATATACTTACCGGCAGAGCGGGCAAGCATATAGATTATGCCGACGAGCACCGAGGCAAACTCCTTGAATACGCCCAGCTCCAGCTCTGCGCCGGAGATGACGAAGAACAGCACCATGAGAGGGCCTGTCCAGCGGTCGGAGTTCTCCATGATCTCTTCGGAGAGCGGGCAGAGGTTGCAGAACACGCTGCCGAGCATCATGCACACCAGCAGCGACGAGAAGCCCAGAGTCACGGGGCCGATCTTCACGCTTATCATCGACAGCGCGACCGTCAGGAACACGAAGCTTATGGTTATGGCAAGGCGGTTTGTGTTGGAGTTAAAGAGCTTTTCGATCTGGGTCATAACCCAGCCCGCGACTGCGCCGAGGAGCAGGGAGGCGGTAATCTCGATTATCGGGTTTGCGACGATGGTGTAGAGGTCGACAACGCCGCTACTCAGCGCCTTGGCGATGCCGAAGGACACTGCGAACAGCACGAGGCCGACCGCGTCGTCCAGCGCGACTATCGGCAGCAGGAGGTCAGTGAGCGGCCCCTTGGCCTTGTACTGGCGCACGACCATGAGCGTCGCGGCCGGAGCAGTCGCGGCGGCGATGGCGCCGAGGGTTATCGCGGCGGGGACGGTCAGTACGTCGGGGCGGATAAAGTGGAATATCAGCAGCGCGATATCGACCAGCACCGTCGCGGTCACGGCCTGAAGAATGCCGACGACAAGCGCCTGCTTGCCGGTCTCCTTGAGCTGCGACAGGCGGAACTCGTTGCCTATCGAGAAGGCGATGAAGCCGAGCGCGACGTCGGATATAAGCCCGACACCCTCCAGCTCCTCGTAGCTTTCAAAGCCGATGCCGGGGATGCCCAGCGCACCGATGAAGCAGGGGCCGATCAGAACGCCCGCAATGAGGTAAGCCGTCACGTCGGGCAGATGTGTTTTCTTGAGAAGTCGGGTCATCATAAGCCCGGCAAACATTGCGATGGCAAGGGATAATAATGCTTTCATATATCTCATCTCCAAACTGCGATATTATACAGCATCCGCGGGCTTTTTTCAATAATAAACAGGCAGGAAATTTCAGATTTTCCTGCCTGTTTTTTGTGTAAAAGTTATATCCGTACCGGCGTTACCAGCGGTAACCGCAGTTGAAGCACCGGTATGACTTGCCGAGAGACGGACTGTTGAGTCCGCCGCCGACCACAGTACCCAGACCGGTGGAATCCATCCACCTTTCTGCCTCGCCTATTGGCGCAACTCTCTCCGAGCCGCAGGTGGGGCATTTTGGCTTGTGCTTTGCGCGGTAGTCCATCTCGGCCTTCACCTCGCGTATCTTCTGGTCTATGAGTCGGCCTTCATTTTCTAGTTCGTACTCGCGCAAGCGCAGCGGATTCTCTTTTATCTCAGCAAATTCTTTTGCTTTCTTTTCTTTGTAGGCTTCAAAATCGGTACAAGCCAGCTGGTACTCTGATTTGTCCTTCTCAGTTGCGGGGGAAGTTGCACATTTAATACTAATAACTCCGAAAAATCCATTTATACCGCCAAGAACTATAGACAGAAAGCTACCATCGGTTAAGAGAACAAGTGCTATTGCTATAATTATGGCAACAATGCCGTAGGCTATTCCACCGACAGATACCTTATCCGGGTCCTTTGGCATAGTTACGTTTGCCTTGAAGCTCTCAACTTCTTTTTCCAAATCAGCGCGCGCCTGCGCGATTCGCTGTGATTCGGCGCGCTGCATCTCCGGCAACGCAGCTTTCATACGGTTGAGTTCTTCGAGTGAATTTGGAAGATTTTCATATTTCATTTCTGTACTCCGTCCTTCCTACGATTTCTCCTGCTCAGCTCTGGACATTTTGCGTCCTTTGGAATGTGCCAAGGGCTGCCTTTGGCGTCATGCGTCGCTTCCGGAATCAACCCCTCCCGACACCATTTACTGATAAGCGACTGGCTTACTCCCCATCTTTCCGAAGCTTCTTTGGTTCCCATTGAATCTGCCATATTTACACCTTCTCTGTATTATAAAATAATATCAAATAAGCAATCATATTGTAGTATATTACGCAAGCGTTTGCCAACCTATAATTTACATAGATTGCGAGGTGTTTTTATGGGTAAGGAGCCTTTGGTCATTAAAAAACGCGGCGAGGACGGAAACAAGATAATCACGGTGCGCATAAAAGAGGATATTCTGAAGGAGCTGGACAGGATAGCGGGAGAGAGTAATTACTCCCGCAACGAGATTATAAATATCATTCTGGACTATGGCGTACACAATATTGAGATACAGTAACCGCATCTTGTACCACTGAGGGTACAGGACGCAAAAAGCGCGTGATTTTTAAAATCACGCGCTTTTTATAGTATATTATAATGTAGGACTCAGCCCTTATGCGGCCTTCTTGCTCTCGACACTGCGGATGACGAACAGCGTAGCTATCATGAGCACCGCGCCGACGGCGATGCAGATGAGTGCGTTCTGGACAAAACCGGCGACGACGTAGGTCACGAAGCTGACTGCCGCGACGGTGATGACGTAGGGAAGCTGAGTGGAGACATGCGTGAGGTGATCGACCTGCGCACCGGCAGAGGCCATGATGGTCGTGTCGGAAATGGGGGAGCAGTGGTCGCCGCAGACAGCGCCCGCGCAGCAGGCGGAGATGCCGATTATCAGCAGCTCGCTGGAGGTGGGGAAGATCGCGGTCGTGATGGGGATGAGGATGCCGAAGGTGCCCCAGGAGGTGCCGGATGCGAAGGCGAGGATGCAGGCCACGACGAAGATGACCGCGGGCAGCAGGCTGTAAAGTCCGCTGGAAGCGCCATACATGAGGTCACGGACGAATTCCGCCGCGCCGAGATTGCTGGTCATGGTCTTGAGGGAGACTGCGAGGGTCAGAATGATGATCGGGGGAACCATGGCGATGAAGCCCTTGGGAACGCAGGACATCGCGTCCTTGAAGCTGATGACACCGCGCGCGACAAGGTAGATAACGATGAGAACGAGGGAGATTATGCCGCCCCAGGGAAGGCCGACAAAGGCGTCGGTGTTGCCGAAGGCGCCGATGAAGTCGCCCGCAAACTCGGTGCTGCCGGAGGAATCTGCGCCGAAGAAGCCGCCTACATAGAGCATGCCTATGGTGCAGGTGATTATCAGGACGAGCACGGGGAGCACGAGGTCGATAACGCGGCCCTTGGGGTTTGCGGCTTCATCCTCGCTGCCGGCAAGGCCGCCGAGATTGCCGTTGAGCTGGGCGCTCATCTCGTGGATGCGCATGGGGCCGTAGTCGAACTTCATGCAGGCCAAGGCCACGATGAACACGAGAGTCAGCAGAGAGTAGAAGTTATAGGGTATCGCCTTGATGAACAGCTCGATGCCGCTGTAGCCCGCGTTGAGATCTGCCGCGACGCCGGAGACGGCGGCTGCCCAGGAGGAGATCGGGGCTATCATGCAGACGGGCGCGGCGGTCGCGTCGATGAGATATGCGAGCTTGGCGCGGGAGACGCGGTGTCCATCAGTCACCGGCCGCATGACCGAGCCGACGGTCAGGCAGTTGAAATAGTCGTCAATGAAGATCAGAACGCCGAGGACGAAGGTCGCAAGTATTGCGCCGACGCGGGTCTTGATGTGGGTCTCTGCCCAGCGGCCGAACGCCGCCGAGCCGCCGGACATATTGACCAGCGCCACGATTATGCCGAGCAGGACGAGGAAGAGGAAGATGCCCGCGTTTTCCGCGATGGCGGCGATGAAGCCGTCGTTCAGCGCGGTGTCGAGCGTGCCGACGGGGGAGAAGCCAGCGCAGAACATCGCGCCGATGAGGACGCCGATGAACAGCGAGGAGTATGCTTCCTTGGTGATGAGTGCGAGGACGATTGCGATGATTGGCGGCAGAAGCGCCCAGAAGGTTCCGTACATAATATGTACCTCCAAAATAAAAAAATCATGAACAGAGCAGATACTGTTCATGACCTAAATATCATAGTCGGTACATAGTCCTGACAGCTCTCCGCTTACGCGACAGTCCGGCGGATATTCTCCGACGACCCAGGCATATCCGTTCGGGAACCGGATACCCTTCGGCGGCGACCCCTTTCGCTCCACGCTTCCCTGCGTTTTTCCGGAGCTACTCTTGATAACCGCACCTCTATCATACTTTGTTCAGTTGAGCTTATTATAGCCGCCGAAATCGGTTTGTCAACAGGGAATATTCATTTTCGTGATTTTTCCCGTTTAATTAACTGCAATAAAGTGATATTATATACATATAATACAATCAAGAGGATGTTTAAATGGCCAAACTCTTTGATTTTACGATAAAAAACGGCGCCGCGGGTGGATTCGGAATGTTCAGCGCGGCGCATTTTGCATGGCTTGCGGTGCTCCTCGCGGCGGGGGGCGGCGTGTGTCTGGCGTATAAAAATGCGGATGAAAATTCACGGCGGGTCATCCGCCGCGCGGCGGCATGGGGCGCGCTTGGGATGGAACTTCTGCGCGCGGCGCTGCTGCTTGCGGCTGGATCTTTGCGCGATGGCGGTGTATATCTGTGCGCTCCACGCATGGCGCGGCGGCGCGCTGACGGGGCAGTTCCTGTACGCGTTCTGTATGCCCGGCGCAGTTTTCGCGCTGATCTTTCCCGACTGGGGATATTATCCGGCGCTGCATTTCATGAGCGCGTCGTCATTCGTGATACACGGGCTGATCGTGACCTACGTCGTGATGCAGGTCGCGGCGCGGGACATCGTCCCCGACGTGAAGAAATGCCCGCAGTGCCTTGGCCTGATGCTGGCGCTCGCGCTGCCGGTGTATATTTTTGACCGCATCACGGGGACGAATTACATGTTTCTCAACTGGCCGTCGCCCGGCTCGCCGCTGGAATGGTTTGCATTTCTGGGGAGTCCCGGCTTCGTGCTGGGCTATCTGCCGATCCTCGCCGCCGTTTGGGCAGTGATGTATTATCCGTTCCGTCGGACGGGGGAAAATAAAAAGCAATAATTAATAAAAGCAATAACAAACCGTCCCTCGTTTGAGGGACGGTTTGTTATTGTATAAAGAAAACCACCGGCAATGCCGGTGGTTCCAAAAAGCTTTAGCTATGCATAGAAAAAATATCCTCCTTTGATAAAATGAAGATGGTCTGCCAACCAAGAACAAAAAATCAAAGGAGGAATCAAGTCCAAATGAAACTTGATGTCAGTAGTTTAGCACACACGAAGTGGGAATGTAAATATCATATCGTATTCGCACCGAAATACAGGAGACAGATCATATACGGAAAGATCAAACAGGATATCGGACAGATGATCAGAAAGCTGTGCCAATATAAGGGTATCGAGATTCATGAAGCGGAAGCGTGCAAGGATCATATCCATATGCTCGTATCCATACCACCGAAATACAGCGTATCGCAGATTATGGGATATCTCAAGGGAAAGAGCAGTTTAATGATCTACGAAAAGTATGCAAATCTCAAGTATAAGTATGGAAACCGGCATTTCTGGTGCCGGGGATATTACGTCAGCACAGTGGGACGAAATAGGCGCGCAATAGAGGAGTATATCAAAAATCAACTTCAGGAAGATTACACAGACGACCCGCTTAGTATCAAGGAGTTCGTAGACCCGTTTACGGGTGAGCCGGTAAGAGGAGGCAAATAAACAAAAGCCCCTTTAGGGGCAGCCCGGGAGAACTGCGCGGTTGGCAGACTTTTCGACGAGCCTATAGGCTCAGCCCGGGTCATGCCCCAAGGGGGCTAGTGCAAACCACCGGCACGGCCGGTGGTTATGATTGGATGCTCTATTCAGGGCACAGCTTCGGTGCTCATAAGGAGTAAGAGAGTTTGTGAGTTTGTGAGGTTGTGGAAGTATAAGCCCCGGACTCATGCCCTGAATACAGCACCCAATTCCATACAATGTATATGAAGATATTTACAAATCGCCGTAATACGTGTATAATAGATTAGTTTTTGCAGTTCGCGTTATATTTCCTGTGCTCCGCCTCAAATACAAGCATATTATATCAGATTTTTCTCCGTGTGACACACCATATGTCAAATACGCAGAATTTTATGTCAAAATAGCATGTAAATATATGAGGTATGACCTAACATGATCTCTTTACCGACTATCATCTCGAACTACATACAGTTTAACTTCTGGGGCATCGCGATGAACATCCTGCTCACGCGGCGATACAGCAGGCTCAAGACCTTCCTGCTGTTCCAGCTCATCATACTCGGCATGATATTTTTCCCGTATATCCTGCCGTACCTCTCCATATGGCGCGCCATGATCGGGCTGATAACATGGGCGGCGCCGCTGGTGCTGTACAGCGACAAAATACGAAAGAAGCTGGTCGTTTTCGCGCTGTGCACGGTCACGACGATGTTCGTGGAACTGTGGGTGGCGGTGCTGCTGCCGCCTGAGGTCGTAGCCGCAGGCGTCTCCGCGCAGACCACCGAGCTGCAGTGCGGCATTTACGCGGTCTATGACGCGAGCACTGCGCTTCTGCTCGCGGTGGGTACGCTGTTTCTCAAGCGCTTCGATCTTAAAAATGAGCAGTACCTCACGCTGCGGCACTGGCTGGGCTTCAGCCTGTTCCCGATAAGCCAGTACGTCCTGCTCTGCGGCTGGTTTTCCGAGCTGGCGCTGGAGGATTTCTCACTGAGCAAGCTCATTTTCATGGTGATCGCCGAGCTTATATGCATGGTCTCCGACGCGGTGCTGTATATGAGCATGGTCAGCATCGCGCGGCGTTCCAGACTCGCGGCCGAAAACGAGCTGCTGAAAAAGCAGATTGACGCGCAGAAGGCGCACTACGCCGCTCTGACGGATCAGTATGAGGATATCCGCCGCATGCGGCACGATATCTCAAACCATATGTACACGGTAAATCTTCTCCTGAAGGATGGCCGCACCGAGGAGGCGGCGGCCTACGCCAAGGAGCTTAACGAAAAGACCGAATTCCAGCCAATGCTCGGCCAGTGCCGCAACCCGATCACGGACGCGTTCCTGTATTCCCGCTCGAAGGAGCTGGAGGCACAGGGCGTGGATGTCAATATGAATGTAAACGTGCCGCGCATACCCAAGGTGAGCAACATATATATGGTGAGCGCACTCGGGAATCTGCTGGATAACGCGGCCGAGGCCGCTCTCAAATGCGAAAAGCCGTGGATAAAGCTGAACGCCTATTCCTCGAAGGGCTATCTCATCATAGAGGTCACGAATCCGACCCTGCCGAACGCGTCCAAGCCGCGCCGGATTCCGGAGCTGCCGCGTGGAGTCGGCTCGCATATTCTGACCGAGATCGCGGAAGCCTACGAGGGGCAGTATACCTGCTGCGAGGAGAACGGCGTTTTCCACGCCACGCTCACTCTGAAGGAGGACAACTGCGATGCTTCGCATAGCGATATGTGACGATGAACGCATACACCGCCGGCACACGGCGGAGCTGATAGACAGCGCGCTCGCCGCGCGCAGCGCGGATATCAGCTGATTTGACAGCTCCGAAGCGCTGCTCCAGGCGGTGGTTTCCGGCTACGCGCCGGACATCGCGGTGCTGGATATTCAGATGGGCGAGATGGACGGGATCAGTCTCGCAAAGAGGCTCAATGCACTCACTCCGTCCTGCCGCATAATTTTTGTCACGTCGTACCTCGCATTTGCGACCGAAGTCTACAACACGGAGCACGTCTATTTCATCCTGAAAAGCCAGATCGACGAGCGCATCGGAAGCGCACTGGAGAAGGCCGTGTCGGCGATCGACGCGGATTGCGGCAGCGGCGCGATGCTGCCGGTCAAGATTCGCGGCGGCACGGAGCTGATACCGGTGAAGGACGTCAAATACGTGGAGCGGCTGATCCGTAAGACGCATGTTGTTGCCGCGGGCTCGGAGCTGTGGAGCGCGCATGCTCCGGCGGAGCTGCTGAGCGGGCATGAGGAGCGGTTTATCCGATGTCATCAGAGCATATGGGTCAATCCGCAGTGGGTCTCCGCCATGAAGAGCGACGAATTCCTGCTCAAGGACGGGGCGAGCCTGCCGATAAGCCGCGGCTACAAGCAGTCCGCGCGGGACGCGTTCTTCGCATCGCTCCGCCGTCCGGAGGACGCACTATGATAAAGCAGCGCGGCAAAGTGTTGACAAGTCCGGCGACGCACCGTATAATTGAACGAAGAAGAATTCACGGCAGGAAGATGAATCTTCCTGCCGTTGGTTTATAAACTGCCAACAGGAGGGATATTGTGAACCGTGTTTTGAATTTTTCCGCGGGGCCGTCGATGCTGCCGCTTGAGGTGCTTGAGGAGGCTCAGCGCGATCTGGTAGATTATAAGGGCTGCGGCAGCAGCGTCATGGAGATGAGCCACCGCTCCAAGTATTTCGCGCCGATAATAGCGGACGCGGAGGCTTCTCTGCGCCGCATCATGAACATAAGCGACGATTACCATGTGCTCTTTCTGCAGGGCGGCGCGTCGCTCCAGTTCTCGATGATACCGATGAACCTCGCAAAGCGCGGGGAAAAGGCGGCATATGTCGTCACGGGGCAGTTCGCGGGCAAAGCGCTTGACGAGGGCGCGCGCTGGTGCGATGCTGTGTGTCTTGCGAACGGCAAGGAAAACGGCTTTACGGCCATCCCGCGCATAAACGCCGCGGATGTGCCGCAGGACGCGCGGTTTCTGCACATAACCGTCAACAACACTATCTACGGCACGATGTGGAGCGAGCTGCCCGAAACGGGAAGCGTCCCCCTCGTGGGCGACCTGTCGTCCGTTGCACTGGGGCGCGAATATGATATAAACCGCTTCGGCCTCGCGTATATGGGCGCGCAGAAGAATATGGGCATCGCCGGACTCACCGTCGTCATAATCCGCAAGGAGCTTGTGACGGGCGAGCTTGACGAGGTCGTCCCCTCCATGCTGCGCTATGATCTGATGGCGAAAAACGGCTCTATGTACAATACCCCGCCCGCCTTTGCGATATATATGGCCGGACTCATGTTCAACTGGGTCGAGGCGCAGGGCGGCGTCGCGGAGATGGAGCGCCGTAATAAAGAGAAAGCCGCGCTGCTGTATTCCGTGCTGGACGAGTCGAGCATGTTTGCCCCGCGCGCCGAGAAGGACAGCCGTTCGATAACCAACGTCACCTTTACACTGCTCACGCCTGAGCTGACCGCGGATTTCGTGCGCATGGCCGAGGGGCGCGGGATGATAAACGTCAAGGGACACCGGCTCACCGGAGGCTGCCGCGCCTCGATATATAACGGCATGCCGATGACGGGCGTGGAGAAGCTCGCCGAGTGCATGAGAGACTTTGAGAGGGGACTGCGCGAATGAAGGATCTGAACAAGCTGTTCGCGCCGATCGGGCTGCGCGTTCCGGAAATCCTGCTCCCCGCGCGAGACATTGAGCGCTTCGCGGTTATCGCCTGCGATCAGCATACGGCGGAACCGGAATATTGGGAGGAGACGGAGCGGATCGTCGGCGATGCGCCGTCCGCGCTGCATCTGATGCTGCCGGAGGCGTGGCTCGGCCGCGAGAATGCGGGCGCGGATGTACCAGCGAATATGCGCCGGTACCTTGCCGACGGGAGCCTGCGCAGCATAGGCGAGGGCTTCGTCTATGTGCGCCGCCGGACTTCGGAGGGCATACGCCATGGGCTGCTCGCCGCCGTCGATCTTGAGCAGTATGATTTCAGCCCCACGGCGGATACGCTCATGCGCGCGACCGAGGCCACCGTGCGCGAACGGCTGCCCGCGCGCATTGCGCTGCGGCGCGAAGCCGTGCTGGAAATGCCGCATGTGCTCGTGCTGACGGACGACCGCGAGAATTCCGTGACGGCGCTGCTGGAGCGCGAGCTTGGCAGCCTGCCGAAGCTGTATGATTTCGACCTGATGCAGGGCGGCGGACATATCGAGGGCTATCATGTTCGGGATGAGCGCGTGTGCGCGGCGATAGCCGATGCACTCGGCGCGCTGAACGAGAAGCGCGGCAACGCGCTGCTGTACGCCGTCGGCGACGGGAACCATTCGCTGGCCGCGGCGCGCGAGTGCTGGTATGCCCAGCGCGAAAGCATTCCGGAGACCGAGCGCGAGGGGCATCCGCTGCGCTATGCGCTGGTGGAGCTGGTCAGCATCTATGACGATGGACTGAGCTTCCACCCGATACACCGGCTGCTGTGCAATGTCGATCCGGAGCAGGTGCAGCGCGAGCTGGGCTTCGATGCGGCGAACCCGCCGCCGCTTCAGGAATTACAGCCCAAGCTCGACGAGTGGCTGGCGCGGCATCCGGAGGCGCAGATGGACTACATACACGGTGCCGAGGAGTGCCGGAAGCTTGGGGACAGGCCGGATAGGCTGAGCATAGTGTTCGGCAGCTTCGACCGCGGCGACTTTTTCGCGACGATACAGCGCGACGGGATATTTGTCCGCAAGAGCTTCTCCATCGGTAGTGCGGACGAAAAGCGGTATTATCTTGAATGCCGCAGGATAAGATAAAGACGCGGCGCTGAAACTGAATAGACGAAGGGCGGCTGTTTCAGACAGCCGCCTTTCGTTATCGTGTGCTTTCCAGGTCACAATTCCATCTTGAAATAATAGCCATATTTTATTATAATCAAGTCAGATCGGCCCGATAAAACACGTAAGGAGTGCTGATATGGGAGCATGGAGCGTCAGCGTAACCGGAAATGATATGGCGCGCGACCTGAAGATGGATTACTCATGTGCCTTCTATCGCTGGGGAAAAAGCGCCGCAGACAAGATAGACGAATACATCAGAACCAGATTCGACGAGACCGATCCGGAGGAATGGTGCAGCTATGTCTATTCCCTCGCGGACTATATGTGGAAAAAGGGCATTCTCACGGACGAGATAAGAGATCGGGCGATACAGCTGATCGACAGCGATTTCGGCCTTGAGATATGGGCGGAGTCAGGGGAGAAGATACTGAACCAGCGGAAGAAAGCGCTTGCGGATTTCCGCGCAATGCTTCTCTCGCCGATGGGGCCGAAGAAGAAAATCAAGCCCGACGTATACACGGACACCATTTTCAACGAAGGGGATATAGTGGCGATACAGCTGAAACCCGCCAATAAATCCATCGCCAAGCACGCCCGCGAATATACGGACATGACGGACGAAGAGTTCCATAGCTACGACGGGAAATATGTCCTGCTGCAAAAGATATCTGACAAATCGTCATGGCAATGCGCCATGGTGCCTGAAATACATGACTGGTGGGCAAACTTCCGGCTGCTCAACGGCATTTACGAAGAGATACCGGACAGCGTCGATACTGCCCGGCTCACTGACGCGACCTTTATCGGTCGTCGGGAGCCGGTGTTCACCTGTGAGAGCAGCATGTTTTACTTCAGGAAAAGGCACTACAAGGTGATAGGCAATCAACGCCCGCAAAGGGAGAGATACCAGTATTTGCAGAAAAGTGAAGGCAGGCAGATTTTCCTCGGAATAAGCACGGAGTGGCACGATCCGGACTCCTTCTTTGTGGCGGCGATGGATCTGAAGAAAACTGTCCGCCTGTGGGACGGTTCGGTCAGCCGGCTGATGGAGATCGCGCATGACGCGAACCGCTGTGGCGCGTTCAATTACCGTTTGTCGAAAGAAGAAAATGACAGGAATCGGGAGCAGGAGGAGCTTCTGATAGACCAGAAGCTGCGGGAAGCGGCGGACGATCCCAAAACGAAAATTTATATGCTGCACTGGGGTCGTGACTGCGCTTTTGCTTCCGTCAAAGATGGCCGGATAGACAATGTCTATGTCCTGGGCGTTTATCAGAGAAGCGGCGCGGCGACCTGTCTTCTGACCGAAATATCAAAGGCGGCGGGGTCGGGCGCATATATGATCATTCCCGATGTCAGGCGTAAAAAGGAGCTCGAAAAGCTCTGCGGATACGCGGATATTGAGATAAAGTACTGCTGACACATAATAAAACGAGCGGCTCCATAGCGGAGCCGCTTGTTTCTTATATATCGGGATGCCGATCCGAGCCTTACAGGAGCGCTTTGACCTTGGCGGCGATGTTTTCCGCGGTCAGGCCGTATTCCACGAACAGCGCGTCGGGCTTACCGGACTGGCCGAAGCGATCTTCTACGCCGACGCGGTCGAAGCCGGCGCCGGCATGACCGGCCAGAACCTCTGCGACTGCGGAGCCGAGGCCGCCTGTGACGAAGTGTTCCTCGGCGGTGACGATGGCCTTCACCTTGCCGTTGTAGGCGAGGATGGTCTCTTTGTCGATGGGCTTGATGGTGTGGAAATTCACGACCGCTGCGCTGATGCCCTCGGCCTCAAGCAGCTCCGCCGCCTTGATGGCGCGGGTAACCATGAGTCCGGTGGCGAAGATCGCGGCATCACTGCCGTCGCGGATGACGTTGGCCTTGCCGGGGATGAACGGCGTATCCGCGTCGGTCACGGCGTCGGTATTCGGGCGGGACAGGCGCAGATATACGGGGCCGTCTATCTCCACGGCCGCCTCGACGGCCTTTTTGGCTTCCTCGGCGTCACAGGGGACGAACACGGTCATGCCGGGGATGCCGCGCATGAGGCTTATATCCTCAAGCGCCTGATGGGAGCCGCCGTCCTCGCCGACGCTGAGCCCCGCGTGGGTGAACGCGAGCTTGACGTTTGCCTTGGCATAGGCGACGCTGTTGCGTATCTGCTCATATGCGCGGCCTGCGCCGAATATGGCGAAGGTGCTGGCGAAGGGGATATAGCCGGAGAAGGCAAAGCCCGCCGCCGCGTCTATCATGTTCGCTTCGGCGATGCCGAAATCATAAAACCTGTCGGGGAAAGCCTTTTTGAAGGTGCTGGTCTTTGTGGAGCCGGAGAGGTCCGCGTCCATAACGACTATGCGCTCGTTGATTTTGCCAAGCTCAGCAAGAGCTTCGCCGTATGCTTCTCTTGTGGATTTAGCCATTTAACGCAGCCTCCAATTCTTTCATGGCCGCCTCGTAATCGGCGGTCTTTATAGTGGTGCCGTGCCAGCCGGGGTTGTTCTCCATGAAGGACACGCCCTTACCCTTGACGGTTTCGCAGCAGATGAACTTCGGCTTGCCGGTGGTGTGCGGCAGGCGGAGCGCCGCGGTGACGGCGTCGATATCGTGCCCGTTCACGGTGACAGTGTCAAAGCCGAAGGCGGCAAACTTCGCGCAGATGTTGCCGAGGGACATGACGTCGTCGTTCCTGCCGTCTATCTGCAGGCCGTTATGGTCGAGAATAACGGTGAGGTTATCGAGCTTATAATGGGCGGCGGCCATTGCGGCCTCCCATATCTGACCCTCCTGGCACTCGCCGTCGCCGACCATGGTGTACACCTGATAGCGCTTGCCGCCGTGCTTTGCGGCCATAGCCATGCCTACGGCGATGGACGCGCCCTGACCGAGGGAGCCGGTGCAGGCGTCAACGCCGGGGGTCTTGTTCTTGTCGGGATGCCCCTGCAGGTTGCTTCCGAGCTGGCGCAGAGTCATAAGCTCCTCCTTCGGGAAGAAGCCCTTGTCCGCCAGCACCGCGTAGAGCGCGGGGCAGCAATGACCCTTGCTCAGGACGAAACGGTCACGATCCGGCATCTGCGGATCGGCAGGGTCAACGTTCATCACGTTATAATACAGCGCGACCAGCTCGTCGATGCAGGACAGGGAGCCGCCCGGATGACCGGACTGCGCCTTGTAGATCATGTCAATGACCTTCATGCGCATCTGCGTGGCGG
>ENA-OPUE01001441-OPUE01001441.1-human-gut-metagenome-genome-assembly--contig:-NODE-1441-length-14420-cov-4.483815_pt1 | contig 14420 bp, 10 predicted proteins | sample MGYA00241466_ERZ501924 | MGnify/ENA primary metagenome ERZ501924 (study PRJEB25962, sample SAMEA2042223) | human gut metagenome | biome: human gut; feature: human-associated habitat; material: faeces...
CACGACATTCAGAACCACAATCTGACGCTCTAACCAACTGAACTACGTCCACCATGTTACACTCAACAAGCTTTCTCGTTAAGCGGGTGCAAAGGTAGAAAGAATATTTCGTTCGCGCAAATTTTTGCGGCATTATTTTTCAAAAAAGTACTTTTTACCCTGTAAAACACTTAGCAGCCCCCTTTTTCTCCTTGTTAGATATATAAAAGGAGCATCGGACCCAGGGCGGAGACATTGCCGACGGAGAAGTTCTCGGCTCACCATGCCACGCTACTCGGCCGCATGGCCATGGCTGTTGGACTCCGTCTTGCTCTGGCTGCTGCCACTCACCGTCCCCGTAGTATCCTCGGGAGCGGGCTGCTCTATCTCCTCGGGCACCTCCTCTTCCACTTCGGGCTGTTCGGGCTGCTCGACGATCGTGTCAACCTGCGTTTGCGGTTTGTCGTCCACCACCGGCTCCTCATAAGGAATGGTATCGGCAGGCAGGACATCAGGCTGCTCGGGCTGCGACGACGAGGTAGAGAACATGGCGAAGCCTATCACGGCCACTACCAGCACCACTACCGCCACACCTATCCACAGCCAGCGCCGGTTGGGGCGGTCGTCCTCGTCCACCGTGGCTGCATGCCAAGGATTCTTCGGACCGCCACCCGTGGGTCGGGGCGCCTCGTAGTGCTCACCCTTGGCAGCATTGGGCAGCGTGATCTGCATCACGCCATGACACTCCGGACATTGGCATTCGACCGTCATGCCCGGTTCGGCATCGATGATAAACTGCGTTCCGCAGTTGTCGCAAGTAATCTGATATTTCATTTATTACTCCTTTCCAAGTTTGATCAAGACTGCGCTTGACAGTTCTTCTCCAGTTCAGGCTTCACGGCCTGAAGCACCCTTTCGGTCGCTCCCGTGAGTTTTTCGACAAAGGCAGCAGCCCGTTCCGCACTCTCCTGGAGGAAAGCCTCATCCTTGGTGAAACGGTCCATCAGCTGAGCAAAGCCCGCATCATCAGAGACCTCGAAGCCACCCTGGGCCGCTATCAGTCCCTGCGCCTCCTGGAAATGCTTGTTGTTGGGTCCGAAGAGGACCGGCATACCCCATACCGCAGCCTCCAGCACATTGTGGATGCCCACACCGAAGCCTCCACCCACATAGGCCACGCGACCATAGTGATAGACCGAGGAGAGAAGTCCGAAGCAGTCGATGATCAAGACGTCGGCATCGGCCACGGTCTCCTCGCTCGACTGGGTGTAGCGAGCCACCTTCTTGCCTTGCAGCAACTGGCGGATCTGCGCCAGGTGCTCCTCCTTGATGACATGAGGAGCGATGATGAGTTTCCACTCGGGATGGGAGGCAAAATAGCGAAGGAAGAGTTCCTCGTCGGGCAACCAAGAGGACCCTGCCACGAAGACACGGCGCGAGTCGCCGACAAAGCGCTCCACCAAGGGCAACTGCTTGCGCGCCTCCCTCACCTGGAGCACGCGGTCGAAACGGGTGTCGCCCACAACCTCCACCTGGTCGATGCCTATCGACGAGAGCAACTGGCTACTCTCCTCGTTCTGGACAAAGAAGCGGCTGAAGCAGCGCAACACGCGGCCATACTGCCGTCCGTAGGGACGGAAGAAGATCTGACCAGGGCGGAAGATGCTGCTCACGCTATAGGTCGGCACCCCGCGATGGTTTAAGATATGGAGGTAGTTGTACCAAAACTCATACTTCACGAAAAAGGCCATGACAGGGCGTACCGTGCGAAGGAAGCGGCGCGCGTTGCCGACGGTGTCGATCGGGAGGTAGGTGACGATGTCCGCCCCCTTGTAGTCCTTGCGCACCTCGTAGCCCGAAGGCGAGAAGAAGGTGAGCAGGATCTTGTAGTCGGGAAACTCGCGGCGTATGGCCTCCATCAACGGACGGCCTTGCTCAAACTCGCCGAGCGACGCGGCATGAAACCAGACATAGCGAGCCGAAGGATCGACCCGCTGCTGAAGCACGCCAAAGGCTGCTTGCTCGCCACGCCACATCTTGCGCACCTTCGAGTCGAAGCGCGCAGCAATGCGGACGCCCAGTTGCATGGCATACATGATGAAGTTGTACATTACCTCTTGTAGGGTTGATGATTAGCTAATGACGTGAGAGACAGAATGGCAGGCGCGCCCGCCCGTTCTTATCCCAGTTCGCTGATGGCGCGATGGAGGCGACGGAGGGTCTCCTCCTTGCCGAGGAAGGCCGAGATGTCAAACATACCGGGACCCTTGCCGATACCGACAAGCGCCAGGCGGAACGCGTTCATCACGTCGCCGAGCTTGTAGCCCTTCTCCTCGACCCACTTCATCACCACCGGTTCCTGGCCCTCTACCGAGAAGTCCTCGACCTCCTGGAGCACCTGCGCCAGTTCGGTCATCTGCTGGGCGGAATACTCCTTCCAGCGCTTCTTCGCCGTCTTCTCGTCATACTCCGTAGGAGCGATGAAGAAGAAGGCACAGAGCGGCCACAACTCATGGACGAAATCGACACGGTCCTTCATCATGTGGACCACCTGGCGCACACGATCCATGGTCGTATCGACGCCATTGTTGGCCACGATGGGCGCGAAGAGGCCTGCGCTCTTCCGCAGCATATACTCGTGGTTGAACCAAATCGCTTTCTTGTAGTCGAACTTCGCTCCTGCCTTGGAGCACTTCGTGATGTCGAAGGCATCCACCAGCTCGTCGAGCGAGAACATCTCCTGCTCCGTGCCCGGATTCCATCCCAGCAGGGCAAGGAAGTTGACCACGGCCTCGGGGAAATAGCCACTCTCGCGGAAGCCCGTGCTGACCTCGCCCGTCTTCGGGTCTTCCCACTCCAGGGGGAAGACGGGGAATCCGAGGCGGTCGCCATCACGCTTCGACAGTTTGCCCTTGCCCTCAGGCTTGAGCAGCAACGGCAGGTGGGCGAAGCGCGGCATGGTGTCCTCCCAGCCGAAAGCACGGTAGAGCAGGACGTGGAGGGGCGCACTCGGGAGCCACTCCTCGCCACGGATCACGTGGCTGATGCCCATCAAGTGGTCATCGACAATATTGGCCAAGTGGTAGGTGGGCAGCTCGTCGTGGCTCTTGTAGAGCACCTTGTCGTCGAGGATATCGGTCTTGACGTGGACGTCGCCACGGATCATATCGTGGACCACAACCTCCTCGCCCGGCTCCACGAGGAAACGGACGACATACTGCTCGCCGTCGTCGATGAGCTGCTTGACCTCCTCGGCAGAACGCGTGAGCGAGTTGCGCATCGTCAGTCGCGTGTGGGCGTCATACTGGAAGTTCTTCACCTCAGCACGCTTCTGCTCCAGTTCCTCGGGCGTATCGAAGGCATAGTAGGCCTTGCCCTCGTCGAGGAGCTGCTGCACATACTCCTTATAGATCTCCCTGCGCTCACTCTGACGGTACGGGCCGTGGCTTCCACCGAAGCTGACACCCTCGTCAAAGTGGATACCCAACCAGCGGAACGACTCCAGGATATACTCTTCCGCTCCCGGTACGAAGCGGCTGGAGTCTGTGTCCTCAATGCGGAACACCAGCGATCCATGATGCTGGCGGGCAAACAAATAGTTGAACAAAGCCGTGCGAACACCGCCAATATGCAACGCTCCCGTGGGACTGGGCGCAAAGCGAACCCGCACCTGCGAAGACGCTGCTTCTGCTGTAAATTTTTCTTCCATCATAAATTGATAAGCGTGGATAGCCTAAAATTTTCGGCAAAAGTAATGCTTTTTTTTCGATTATACCATATTTTTTTCGTAATTTCGCCGAGTAAAGGCATTTATGCCCCTATACTAAGGGCTAAGAACCAACCAAAACGAACATTACGCATCATGAAGCAATTCAGACATAACGGCACCAGCAACTGGCCTTCCATCCTTACGCGCATAGCGCTCGTGCTGACGAGCGTGACCATCATCGTCCTGTTTTTGCCCCGCGACAGCAGCCGACTTCTGCACTATAGCGAGGGCCAGCCGTGGACGGACGGCGCCCTGATCGCTCCCATCGACTTCCCCGTCTTCAAGTCGGAGGCGACCCTGAAGTATGAGCGCGACTCCGTGCGCGAACGCTTCCAACCCTACTTCAACTGGGACGACCGCGTGGAGGAGCAGTCGCTCCAGGCATTTCATGAGAAGTTCAAGGACGGCATACCGGGACTGACGGGCAACTACGTCCAGATCATCGCCCATAGGTTGCACCAGATCTACGAGCGCGGCGTGCTCGACCCCACCCAGCTGGCGCAGTATAGCGATGGCGACACGACGACGGCCATCCGCGTCGTGACGGGCAAGGAGGCCGTGACGCTGCCCACGGATAGCGTGCTGACGACGCTCGGCGCCTACCAATACCTCTTCCTCGACGACCGTCTGATGCCGGTGAGGGCCAAGTTGCAGGCTTGCAACCTCAACGATTTCATCTCGCCCAACCTCCGCTACGACCGAAGCCGGAGCGAAATGGAGCTCAACGACAATCTCAGCCTCATCACGCAGGCAAGCGGAATGGTGCTCAAGGGGCAGCGCATCATCACCCAGGGCGACATCGTCACCTCGCGGATGATGCTCGTGCTCAACTCCTACGAGCGCGCCATGGCGAAGCAGAGCGCCTCGGAGAACGAATTGCGATCGACCATAGCGGGACAGACCATCTACATCCTGCTGCTCGTCTCGCTCTTCACCCTCTATCTGGCGCTCTTCCGCAAGGACTACTTCACGAAGCCGCGATCCATAGCCATGCTCTACGCCTTGCTCGTCTTCTTCCCGCTCCTGACGTCCTTTATGATGAAGCACCCGTTCTTCAGCATCTATATCATCCCGTTTGCCATCTCGCCCATCTTCGGGCGCGTCTTCATGGACTCGCGAACGGCCTTCATCCAGCACGTCACGACCATCCTCATCTGTGCCGTGGCCGTGAAATACCAGTATGAGTTTATCACCGTACAGCTGGTGGCGGGCCTCGTGGCGATCTACTCGCTCCGCGAACTGTCGCGAAGGAGTCAGATATTCCTCACGGCGATCCTCGTCACGGCAGCCTCGGCGCTGGTCTATTTCGCGCTCCAGCTCATCCAGACGGATGATGTCTCGAAGCTCGACCGCGCCATCTACTACCACTTCACGATCAATGGTTTCTTCCTCCTCTTCACCTATCCCTTGATGCTGGTGATCGAGAAGGCCTTCGGATTCACCTCGACGGTGACGCTCTTCGAGCTTTCCAATACAAACAACCCGTTGCTTCGCGAACTGAGCGAGAAGGCGCCGGGCACGTTCCAGCACTCCATCACCGTGGGCAACCTGGGAGCGGAGATAGCCAACAAGATTGGGGCCAAGGCGCAACTGGTGCGTACGGGGGCGCTCTACCATGACATCGGAAAGATGGAGAACGCGGTCTATTTCACGGAGAACCAGGCGGGCTTCAACCCGCACGACAAACTGTCGGACACGGAGAGCGCGGCCATCATCATCGGCCACGTCACGGAAGGACTGCGCCTGGCCGAGGAGCACCACCTGCCACAGGTCATCCGCGACTTCATCGCCACGCACCACGGCACGGGACTGACGCGCTACTTCTACATCAAATATACCAACGAGCATCCCGACGAGGAGGTCGATGAGAGCCTGTTCCGCTACTCGGGTCCGAACCCGTTCACGCGTGAGCAAGCGATCCTGATGATCTGCGACACGGTAGAGGCGGCTTCGCGATCTCTCAAGGAGTATTCTCCCGAGAGCATCAGCGCCTTGGTCGATAGTATCATCCAGGCACAGGTGCGCGAGGGCTTCTTCAACGACTGCCCCATCACCTTCCGCGACCTGCAGACGGCCAAGAACGTGCTCATCGGGCGCCTGAAGTCGATCTACCACACCCGTATCTCCTACCCCGAACTCAGCGAGGAGGCTCGCAAGAAGGTGGAAGAGAAGAAAGAGGAGGAGGAAAAGAAGCGGGAAGAACTTACCGAGCAGGTGACGGAAGGCACGGAGAAGAAAGAGGAAGAGAACGTATAATTGGAATAAAATAGACAAACGTCCTGCCTCGTCAGGACATCGGGTAAAAAAGAGAATGGGACCCATCGGCCTTCGTTATGCAAAGGCTTGGTGAGTCCCTTTCTTCTGTTGCTTCTATTTTTCCTATCGCTATTAGGGCACGACCACTACAGACTGCGGCGATAGATCTCTATCACTTCGTCGCGGGTCAAGGTGTGGTAGCCACCGGTATTGCGGGGACAGACGTCGGCATACTTTTCGATGTCGGCTTCCTTGGCATCGACCTCCGTGATGGTCATGGCGAGGCCGAGCTCGCGCATCCAGGACTCCATCGTCTCCAGTCCTTCGAGGGCCACGGCCTTGTCGTCCTTGCCCTCGGGACGTACGTCCCATACAGCGAGGGCCAGGCGCTTGAAGCGGGCCACGGCCTCGTCGCTCTTCTCTATCAGCAGGCGGTAGTAGGCACCCGAGACTGCCGAGAGCGTATGGCCATGGATGGCATTGGTAAAGGCTGCCACGGCCTGTCCCAGCATGTGGACCTCCCAGTCCGTGGCCTTGCCACACTCCGTCAGGCCATTGAGGCCCCACGTGGCCGTCCACATGATATTGCTGCGCGCCTCATAGTCCTCGGGATTGACCAAGGCCTTGCGCGAACTGACGATCAGCGAGCGCATGAGGCCCTCGGCCAGGTAGTCGCTCGTGTTGTCATCGCTTCCCGAGAGATACTGCTCCAGGATGTGGGACATGATGTCGTAGATGCCCGCCACCATGTGATACTTCGGGACGGTGTAGGTAAACTCCGGGTTGAGGATGGCAAAGTCAGGATTGCGGAAGTGGTTGAACAACTTCAGTTCCTCCTTGTGCGAGGAGATGACCGACCCACTATTCATTTCCGAACCTGTGCCCGCCATGGTCAACACCACGCCCACGGGTGTCCAACGACTGTCGAGTTTGCCGAAATGCTTGAAATAGTAGTCCCACGGATCGCGCTCCTGGTAGGCTGAGGCCGAGACCGCCTTGGCATAGTCGGCCGTGGAACCGCCACCGACGGCGAGGATGAGATCCACCCCCTCCTCACGCACCTTGCGAGCACCCTCCAGCACCTTCTCGATATCTGGATTGGGCAAGACGCCTCCGTCCTCGATGATGGTCTTGCCCGCCTCGCGCAGCACCTTGACCACCTGGTCGTAGATGCCAAAGCGCTTGATGGATCCTCCGCCATAGGAGAGCATGACCTTCGGACCATAGTTTTTGAGTTCGTCGCCGAGCAAGCCCAGCGCGTCCTTACCAAAATGTACTTTGGTAGCGTTGTGATAAGTGAAGTTTCCTAACATAACCTTTCTTCTTTATGTGATTGATAACGCTTGCAAAGGTAGCCATTTTCTCTCGATCTTCCGAAACCCTTTTTGGGGAAAAACTTACCCAAAGGACGGAAATCAGTCCTCCAGCGCAACAAGGAAACTGCGGATGCTGGGGAAGAGCAAGTTGCTCCCCTCCCCCGCCAAAGCCTCATCGGGGAGCGGTCCCGAGTTGATGGCGACCGTGAAGCAGCCTGCTGCCACGCCCGCTCTCACCCCCAAGGGAGCGTTTTCGACCACGATGCCCTGCCACGGCTGCAAGTTGCCCGCCTTGCGCAGTCCCGCGAGATAAGGATCGGGCGCCGGCTTGCCGTTCTTCACGTCATAAGCCGTAGTGATGTGTGCCTCGTCGAGGAAGTCGCCGAAGTCGTGGAGCAAGCGCTGGATGAGCGGCCGCTGTCCGCTGCCCGTGACGACATTGATGCTCAGTCCGCGAGACGCAAACCAGCCCATCAATTCGCGCACGCCGTCGAAGATACGCGTCTCCGGCAACTCATGGAAGTAGCGCGTCTTGACGTCATACATCCTTTGTGCCTCCGCCTCATCGACCTCGCGCCCCAGCTGGCGCTTCACATAGTCGCGGATCGTGTCCACGCCCCGTGCCCCCTCTGTGGCATAGGCGTCGGCCTCCGTGAAATGGATTCCGAAGTCGCTCATGGCACGCTTCCATGCCTTTGCATGATGGGGCATACTATCATAGAGCACGCCGTCCATATCAAACAGTACGGCCTTGGGGTCAAACCGTTCGTAGCCGTGCTGATCCAAATAGTGCTTGATCTCGTTGTCGAACATAATCACTTGATTCCATCAAAAAGGCGACGTGTCAGAGTCGGAGAAAAGCCGTTAGGCCCTTGCCTTCCGAGACACGCCGCCATGCTATTGCTATCTCTCTTTACGCCTCCTGGCTCAGACGCTCCTGGATGGCCTTGCTCTCGGCCTCATATCCCGGTTTGTCGAGCAGGGCGAACATATTCTTCTTATACGCCTCCACGCCCGGCTGGTTGAAGGGGTTGACGCCGAGGACGTTGCCACTAATGCCACAGCCGATCTCGAAGAAGTAGATGAGCTGGCCGATGTAGTAGGCATTGAGGCGCGGCAGGGTGATACGGATCTGCGGCACTCCTCCGTCGGAATGGGCCAGGCGCGTGCCCAGCTCCGCCATCTTGTTGACCTCATCGACGCGCTTCCCCTCCAGGAAGTTGAGGCCGTCGAGGTTCTCCTCGTCGTGCGGGAAGAGCAGTTCATGCTCGGGTGTCTCCACGCTCAGCACGGTCTCCCAGATGGAGCGCTCGCCCTCCTGGATCCACTGTCCCATGGAGTGGAGGTCGGTCGTGAAGTCGCAAGACGCGGGGAAGATGCCCTTATGATCCTTGCCCTCGCTCTCCCCATAGAGCTGCTTCCACCACTCGGCCACGAAATGGAGCTTCGGCTGGAAGTTGGCCATGATCTCGATCTTCTTGCCCGCCTTCTGGTAGAGCGCGTTGCGCACGGCTGCATACTGCGCCGCGATATTGTCACAGTAGGGCACGTCCAGTCCTGTGGCCTTCTCCATGTCCTGGGCGCCCGCCACGAGCTGGCGGATATCAAATCCTGCCACGGCAATCGGGAGCAGACCCACCGGCGTGAGAACCGAGAAGCGTCCACCCACGTTGTCGGGGATAACGAACGTCTTGTAGCCCTCCTTGTCGGCAGCCGCACGGGCCGCACCCTTGTGGGCGTCGGTGATGGCGACGATCACATCCTTGGCCGCCTCCTTGCCCCGCTCGGCCTCACATTGCTTCTTCAGCAGGCGGAAAGTGAGGGCCGTCTCCGTGGTCGTGCCGCTCTTGGAGATATTGATCACGCCAAAGCGCTTACCCTTCAGATAGGTGGTCAGTTCGTAGAGGTAGTCCTCGCCAATGTTGTTGCCGGCAAAGAGGATGACCGGGTTGCGGTCGTCGCGGACCAGCCACGAGAAACTATTGCCCAGGGCCTCGATGATGGCGCGTGCGCCGAGGTAAGAGCCTCCGATACCGGCCACGACGACATAGTCGCACTGGCTGCGGAGCGTGTCGGCCACGGCCTGCACCTCGTTGAGAAACTCCGGTGTGATGCTCGACGGCAGATGCAGCCATCCGAGGAAGTCATTGCCCGGGCAGGTGCCCTGCTCCAAAGCGGTCTGAGCCGCTGCTACCTGAGGTGCGTAAGCCTCCAGGGTCCCCGGATCGAGGAAGGAGAGCGCCTTGGTGATGTCTAAACGAATCTTTTCCATAAACCTATTGTGTGATTTGTTGTGTTATTGTGTTGCGGATGGGTGGTGTCCATCCTTGTTATCCTTATTATATATATCCTATCGCCTCACGCCCCCGGATTGGTCATGTTTCTGATGGCCTCGGCGGCATTGGCCCTCTCGTAGAGGATGCGATAGACGGTGTCGAGCGTCGGCGTATGCAGGTGGACGTGGTGGGAGCGAAGCTCCTGGGCGATGACGTACATACACTTCGTGCCGAAATAGCCCTCGGCGATCATCTCCATCTCGGCCTGAGCCGCCTTGACGGTATAGCCCCTCCCGATCATGGCGCCAAACGTGTAGTTGCGCGAGAGGCGCGAGTAGCCCGTGACGAGCTGGTCGCCCAGATAGACCGTGTCGAGCATGTCTCGCCAGATGGGGTTGAGGGCATTGAGGAATGCGTTCATCTCCTGCATGGCGTTGGTCATGAGCACGGCGTGGAAGTTGTCGCCAAAGTCGAGCGACCGGCAGATGCCGGCACAGATGGCATAGACGTTCTTCAGCACGGCCGCATACTCGATGCCGACCACGTCGCGCGAGGTCTTGGTCTTGATGTAGTGGGAGCGGAGCACGTTGCTGAAGGCCTGGGCCCGCGCCTCGTCCGTGCAGCCCACGGTCAGGTAGGTGAGGCGCTGCTGGGCCACCTCCTCGGCATGGGAGGGGCCTCCGATGCAGGCCAACTGGCCCTCGGGCACGCCAAAGCGGCGGTGGACATACTCCGTGAAGACCGTGTTCTCGCCCGGCACGACTCCCTTGATGGCCGTGACGACAAACTTGTCGCGCATGGGCACGCGCACCTTGTCGAGCAGTTCCTTCGTATAAGGCGACGGCGTGACGAAGAGCAGCGTGTCGTAGTGGGAGACGATGTAGTTGATGTCCGACGAGAAGTCTATCTCCGCGACGTCGAAGGCGATGTTGCGGAGATAGCCCGGGTTGTGTCGGAGCAGCTTGAAGCGGTCGATGGTAATCGGGCGCCGCACATACCACCCTATCTGGTGGGTGTGCTCCACTATCACCTTGGCCAAGGCCGTAGCCCAACTGCCGCTACCTATGACAGCTATACGTCCGTTTACCATCGCGCTTCCTGTAGTTGACTATTACTTTTTTATATAGAGTAATCCTTCGGCCTATGCCTCCGTCTCAGCCGGGGTCACAGCGTCTATCCAGCGCTGGATCTCATCGACCGACGGCTTCTCATAGCCGAGCTTATACTTCTTGTTGATCTCGCCGAGCTTCTGCTGCAGGCCCTGAGCCTTCTCGCCACAGATGTCGGAGAGGAGGTTGAAGCCCGCCTTGCGGAGCACATAGACCCACTCCTCAGGCACGCCGATCTTGGCCCAGGCCTCGATGCTGTCCTGCGGCATCTTCTTCTCCGGCTTCATCTGGGGGAAGAGAATCACCTCCTGAATGGTCTCCTGGCCCGTCATGAGCATCGTCAGACGGTCGATACCGATACCGATACCGCTGGTCGGCGGCATGCCGTACTGCAGGGCGCGCAGGAAGTCGTGGTCGATGATCATGGCCTCGTCGTCGCCCTTCTCGCTCAGGCGCATCTGCTCCTTGAAGCGCATCTCCTGGTCGATGGGGTCGTTGAGCTCGGAGTAGGCGTTGGCCACCTCCTTGCCGTTGACCATCAGCTCGAAGCGCTCGGTCAGTCCGGGCTTGCTGCGATGCATCTTCGTCAGCGGCGACATCTCGACCGGATAGTCGGTGATGAAGGTCGGCTGGATGAACGTGCCCTCGCAGAACTCTCCGAAGAGTTCGTCGATGAGCTTGCCCTTGCCCATGGTCTCATCGACCTCCATGCCCTTGGAAAGGCAGAAGGCGCGGATCTCCTCCTCGGTCTTGTCCGTGCAGTCGAAGCCCGTCTTCTCCTGAATGGCCTCGAGGATGGGGAGGCGGCGGAAGGGAGCCTTGAAGGAGATGACGTGGTCGCCATGCTTCACCTCCGTGGCGCCGTTGTTGACGGCCTTGCAGATGGTCTCGAGCAGCTGCTCGGTGAAGGCCATCATCCAGTTGTAGTCCTTATACTGCACGTAGAGCTCCATGCAGGTAAACTCGGGGTTGTGGAACTTGTCCATACCCTCGTTGCGGAAGTTCTTGCCGATCTCATAGACGCCCTCAAATCCACCTACGATCAGTCGCTTCAGATAGAGCTCGGTGGCGATACGCATATACATATCGACGTTGAGGGCATTGAAATGGGTGATGAAGGGGCGGGCCGAGGCGCCTCCGGCGATGGACTGGAGGGTCGGGGTCTCGACCTCGGTATAACCGTGGCGGTCGAAGAAGGCGCGCATGGTGCGGAGCACGGTGGCACGCTTGAGGAAGGTGTCCTTGACGCCGTCGTTGACGACGAGATCGACATAGCGGCGACGGGCGCGCAACTCGGGGTCGTCAAACTTGTCGTAGGCCACGCCGTCCTTGTACTTGACGATGGGCAGCGGTTTGAGGCTTTTCGACAGGAGGACGAGCTCCTGTGCGTGGACGCTGATCTCGCCCATCTGGGTCTTGAAGACGAAGCCACGCACGCCGATGAAGTCGCCGATGTCGAGCAATTTCTTGAAGACTACGTTGTATAAGTTTTTGTCCTCGCCCGGGCAAATGTCGTCGCGGGTGATGTAAACTTGGATTCTGCCTTTGCTATCCTGAAGTTCGACAAAGCTGGCCTTGCCCATGATACGGCGGCTCATCATACGTCCTGCAATGACCACCTCGCGCTTCTCGTCCTCCTTAAATTCGTCTCTGATCTCGGTAGAGAAAGCGTTGGTAGGATATTCTGCTGCGGGATACGGGTCGATACCCATCTCGCGCAGCTGCTGCAAACTTTGTCGGCGGCCAATCTCCTGGTCGCTCATTTCTAAAATGTTCATATTACCTAAGATATGATTCTATAATTATTTCTACGTTTGCAAAGATACAAAGAATATTCCGAAGGGCGTATCTTTTTACTGTTTTTTAGCGTATTGCCGGGAAAACAACCGCGGAAACAGCGTGTCACGGGGGAAAGAATTGCGAAAATAGTAGAAAACAACCGGTATAACCAATAACGGGTCCATCGCCGGGACACATAGAAAAACAACTTGAAAACATGTACAACAAGTAACAACGCTTCGCCAGGACAAATCAGCAGCAAATGTGTCCAAGGCGAAGCGTTGTATTTAGTTGTTTACCTTGCAGCAAGATTGTGACACGCAAAGCGTGTAAAGTTGTTACTTGTTGTAAAAGTTGTATTGGTTGTTTTCCCTACTCAGCAGGCCGTTTTGACGCTACCGGGCCACCTGCTTGACGACTGTGCCATCGGCCTGACGGCGGAGGACGATGCCGTGGCGCGTGGGCTGGCGGAGTCTGCGTCCATCAGGACCGTAGCATACCGAGGGGGCGGGGGTGTCGAGGCGCGGGCGGGAGAGGATGGAGGTGGAAGGCAACGACTGCAAGCGGGGCGCGACATAGGAGTCGGCGTAATAGACGCGGTCGGGCCCCACGTTGACGAGCAGGGTCTGGGTCTTGTACTCGGTCTCGTAGGTCTCCGTGGAGGGATTGTAGTTGAGAACCAGCATATCCTTCAGGTCGAAGGGGTCGAGCTGGGAGGATTCGGGCAGATAGTCTGCAGGCATGGCGAAGAGGTGAAGACAAGACCACGTATCGACACCAAGGTATTGCGGAAGGACGGTGATGCGGTTGTCGCGCCATTCGCCCACCACCCAGTAGGTCTCGTCCCTGTTGGAGCTATAGGGCAACTGCCAGTAGATCTTGTCGCCATCGCAGACGGCAGGCACCTCCTCGTCCATATCATCCTCTATGAAGGGGTTAAAATGGACGAAATGGATGGTCTGCTCGGGCTTTTCCTCTGGCTTCTGCGTGGGCTCATAGCTGAGCGGTACGATCGTGGTCAGTCCCTCGCCATAGCAGCTCCAGCCGCCCGTGGCCGTGGCCAATCCGAGGATGTAGCGGGGCATTCCTTGTTCGTCGAGTCCCCCGTCCACCAGGGCGAGCGTATCGCCGCGCAGGATGAAGCGGACGTCGGTCTCGGTCTCGTCGGGCAGACAGTCGAGTTCCCCATCGCCCCGGTCGCTGAGCACCATGCGGCGCGCATAGAAGACGGTGCCATCGTCGCCCTCAAACATCGCCTGGGGCAGACGCGCCACGAGGGTGTCGCCGTCAGCACGGTCGAGTTTGAGCCACGTGTCGGTAGGAAAGAAGACGAAGGGATTGGACCAATAGACGCTGCCGTCCTCGGCCTCCACATAGTCGGCCGTATAATACGTCACGCTATCGAGGTAGGCCACGCTCTCTCCCGGGTCATAGAAACTGGTGGCGCTCCTCACCTGGTGGGCGTGGATCGTGCCCTCGGGCGCCTCGTAGCGGATGGTCTCAGCGCCTGGAAAAGTCGTTTGCGCCGCCGTGCCCAGCGAGAGGAGGGAGGCAGCGACCAATGGCAATAGTCTGATTTTGTTCATATCGTAAGTAGTTGAAAAATTGGTGAATACTGCGTAGCGAGCGGAGCGCCCTTAGGCGAACGGAGACCACGACTTCCCCTGCTTTAGGCGAGGAGGTACCACATGTAGCCGCAAAAGGTGAGCACGAGGACGGCTCCCTCCCACCGCTCGATGGTATATTTGGTGAAGGAGAAAAACCAGATCATGATGGTCGAGACGAGCATCATGTAGAGATCCACGTTGGTGATGCCCTCGATGTGCATGGGCGAGATCATGCCCGTGAGGCCCAGGATGAAGAGGATGTTGAGGACGTTGCTGCCCAGCACGTTGCCGATGGCAATGCCGCTATTGCCCTTCTTGGCCGCATTCTG
>ENA-OPUE01001458-OPUE01001458.1-human-gut-metagenome-genome-assembly--contig:-NODE-1458-length-14232-cov-6.785639_pt1 | contig 14232 bp, 16 predicted proteins | sample MGYA00241466_ERZ501924 | MGnify/ENA primary metagenome ERZ501924 (study PRJEB25962, sample SAMEA2042223) | human gut metagenome | biome: human gut; feature: human-associated habitat; material: faeces...
ATCAATACCTTAGGGAAAAAATGCGTCGGATTTTAAACGGATTTTGAACACCCTAGCTATAACCCCAAAATTGAAAGATACTATATAGTTGGGCTTACGTCAAACAGAAAATCTGTTTATGCTTCATATTGCAATACTTTAGACGAAAGTCTAATAAAACAATTTGGAAATAACTTAATATTAACAATAAAAACAAAAAACAATGGGATTTAAATTATCAGATTTTTCCTTTGAAGCTTTAGGAAAGAGCATGGATAAAGACATCCGTGAATTCAAACAGGCATTAGGTGGAATTACACCAACACCTTCAGGAGAGAAAAAAGAAGTCTCCATGGGAGACATCGTAAGGGAATTGCTCAAACGAGCAGGACAAGATGTAACAATCCAGTCTATCGGAAAGGATTTTGAATACAATGATCTTATCGGATGGGTTCGTGAGAATGCTGTTGGCAATAAATTATATGTTGTTAAAGGGAGATTGGAGAACTCTTCAGACGGTATTTTGTGTGTATTCTTCGCTAAAGATGAGACAATGCTGACCAGTGAGTCTTATCCAAAAGTTTGTTATGTGTTCAAAGAGCTAAACCCTACTATTGAGGATCTATTCGCCAATGGTAAGGACATCTATGTAAAACCAATAAAAATTGTTTAAGATGAGCGTAATTCAAGATATATGGAGTGGAGTTAAATCCATTATTAGTGGCGGTGTAAAAATTGCTGTTGCTACAGGAAAAGCCGCATGGGCCATGCTCAAATTTGCTTGCAAAGTAGCACTTTGGATTGTTGCCGGAGTCTTTACAATGGCTGCGGCTGGGGTGGATTATGTGATAAGTACCATAACATCTTTCTTTAAGCCCAAAGAAGTAATTGTTGTTGGCACCAATCAAAACGACGCATTTGCGGAATTTATCGGTAACAAAATCGCAAATGGTGATTGTATCGAAGAAGAAGAAGAGCTATTGGTAGATATGAAAAATCGTTGTGAACAAGCCTACTACAATGACGAAATATTAATTGTAGCTAAGGGAGTTGATGATAATGGTAATGAAACCTTGGCAGAACCAAAATTTGTCAAGGCGGATGATTACGATGAGAAGATTAAAGATGCCGATGATAGTGGCAAAATTTATATCAAGAAAGTCAAAATAGCAGGTTAGGAAATGGAAGAATTTATGAAAAATCCTTGGTTTTATATCGGTGGTGGCATTGCGTTTGTTTGCGCTGCAAGTTATATTTTTTATAAAAGGTTTTTTAATGTAGTCATTGTTGAAAAAGATCCAGCAAGACCTATAAAATGTGATCTTAAGAAACATATTGAATCTTTGTCATACGAATATCTTGTAGAGGAAGCTAAGATGATGGTCTCAAAACTTGGTCCAACAAAAATTAATGATAATTCTGTTTTAAGTCTGGCTGTTGTTCCTAATAATTTGGCTTTGCAATTTTTATCTCAGCCAAATTCACAAGAATGGTTGGGAGATATAGAAGTAACAGAAGATGAAAAACAAAGAATGGTTATTTTGTCAATAAAAGATACAGACAAGATGCTTCTTTCGGAAATTCTTATTGCAGATCGGATAACGGATGACTTTTATGATTTTGTTCCAAATGACAAAATCTATGTCAAGAAAATTGTTTTGAAGAAATGATAATAAGTTTTTTGGTAGGTTATGCCATCGGTTATGCCATCGGTTGTATCATAACAGAAATATGCATTAGAATTTCGAGCTATTGGAATGCTAAAGAGGAAATAAAGAAAAAAGCATCTTCTGAGATCGATAAACCAATATCAGTTTTTGAGGTGTTTGTTAAAGAGGCAGGTAAAGCCGTTGATGAGGAAGAACTAGTTGTAAAGGCTTTTGATTCCAATCATAATGAGATCGCTAAGATAAAAGTGACCGCAGAGAATGGTACAAATTTAAGAGTTGGTCAAAGATTTTATTAATATGAAGATTATACCTGAAATTATAGTAACAAATCCAAATGACGTATCTAAAGAATGTCAGGATTTCGCTAATAAAATACTCGCTGTAGTTCAGCAAAGAGTATTGGTAGATAGTAAGACGTATAAAAACATTGAAGCGAATCTTTATATTTACATTGGCATCAATGTTAATGTAAACAAAGAATTACTGAAGCCTATAAATGAGAATTTCTATTATGGTTCTGATGACTCTCTGCGTCTGATATCTGAAACTGTCAATTTAAATTCCACAGTACGTCAAGCTTTAAAAAATCGTGTTGAATTTATAGGCGAAATTAAAGAATGCTTTGTGTATTTATCACTTTCGCCTATAGACAAAAAGAAACTTACTTCTAGAAATAGCGAGAAAGAAGAGAATATTGTATATCATAGTATAGATCCCATATTTACGTTAGATGAAGTTGTAATGAATCAAGACGAAAGAGATGCTATTATGAGAGCAATTTCTTTAGTTAAAGAAAAGGATTTGGTTTATAACAAATGGGGGTTTAGCAAAGTTGATAAACATACAAAATCCGTATTGTGTTTTCATGGAGTTCCTGGAACGGGTAAGACGATGGCAGCTCATGGCGTTGCAAGTTTTCTTGGTAAGAAAATTCTCATAGGAAGTTACGCTCAGATAGAATCTGAATTCGTTGGAGTTGGGGCGAAGAATTTGAAAGCGTTTTTTGATTGTGCAGCCCAACAAGATGCAGTGCTTTTTATAGACGAAGCAGATACATTTCTAAGCAAAAGGTTGCCGAGTTCCAATGACAGTGCAAAACATTACAATAGCATGTCTAACGAACTTTACCAACTTGTGGAAAGCTTTGATGGTTGTATAATCTTCGCATCAAATCACATCAAAGATTTTGACCCAGCTATTATCTCAAGAATAATAGAGCCAATAGAGTTCAAATTACCCGATTTAAATGCAAGAAAGAAAATATTAAGTAATCTTCTTCAAGACGAATTTCCACTAGAAGGTGGAAAGACTGAGGATTTGATAACAGAACTTGCCGAGATTACAGATGGATTCTCTGGTCGAGATATACGTAAGGCTTTGTTGATTTGTAATGCAGATGCCGCTTACAAGTTGAAAATTAAATCTGCGATAGAAGCAGACAACATTATCGTACCTATCAATATGATAAGAGATTGTTTCGACAGTGTAAGAAAAGCCAAAAACAAATTAGATGAAGCTTTAGGTAAAAAGACAACGGGTAATCTCATTTCTGAATTTACAGAAAATAACCAAAGAAAAACTCGTTATATGCAAATGGCTGCACATACATTATTAGCGGATGAGATCATAGAATCAAGAGAGAAAATGCTCTATGAAACACTTTCTAAAACAATGGGCGTGAAGGTTCCTCTTGAAAAAGATTCATTGCCATCTGTAGAAGATATTTGTTCAAAGGTTAGTTCTGTAGAAGAAAAAATGCAAATCTTTGATGTCGTGACTCGTATGGCGGCATGTGATGAGAATGTTCCTGAAAATGAAATGAATTTCGTTATCAAAGCAGTTAATTTGTTAGGCTTGGGATGTGCTTATGATGAAACTGTTGTCAAATACACACAAGGATTGGCTGATTCTTATCGTCAAATGGCATTACTAAAAGATAAATTTGGCAAAAGTGATATGGATATTTTACTTGAACTTAAAAAGGAATACTCCGAAGGTGCAGCTTATTATCATTTAGCAGAGATGTATCGAGATGGAAGTAATTTAATGGGTGGAATTGAAAGAAATGAGACTAAAGCAATTTATTATTTCAAATTAGCAGCAGAAAATGATTATAGACCAATTTGACTCGGAAGAATTTAAAGAATTTATAGAAAATCATTCAGTAGAAGATGAAGGATTCTCCTCTGAAGAATTGAATGTTACTGATTCCATTCCTTTAGATGCTTGGAAACAATTACCGAATCATGCTAAGGATATTCTAATAAAAGCAGGTTACGAGAATCTGGATAATGTTATAATTATAGAGTAGTATATGCTAACATTCGGTCCAAAAGTACAGCAGACGGATTTTGATGTCAATATCTATCAAGGGCGTGACCCTATTTGTGCAATTCGTTGCCAAGAAATGATATTGCGTGACTATGGAATCCAGATACCCAAAGAGGAGTTGACGGCATACGCAACAGAGCAGGGTTGGTACCACGGAACTGGTACCAAGCCCAGCGATGTTGGAAATTTGCTTGAAACGTGTAATGTCGGTACACATTCTCAACATTGCGATTCAGTGTATGACCTTATCAATGAGTTGAAAGAAGGTCATAGGGTTATAGTGGGAGTAGACGCACATGAGTTATGGGCGGAACCAGGAACAGAAGAATATGAGTTCTATCGAAATCTGACCAATGCCGACCATGCACTCATCGTAACGAGTGTAAATATTGACCCTGCTAACCCTGAAAACTCGACGGTTGTACTGACAGATCCAGGTACGGGCTCTATCTTGGAGTATGACTTTGAGAAGTTCGCCCATTCATGGAAAGATTCCAACTATTTCATGATGGCAACGGACGAGCCTGCTCCATATCAGTACAATGCAGAGACGCATTGTATGGAAGTGTCGAACTTCGCGACGGATTTTACATTACAAGAGTTTCCTTTCCACAACGAGTTTACTAACATTTGGGAAGTGGATGACTTAGGATATGTGCCGTATTATGAGGATGGACATTTGTTGTCAATAACGGATAATTTATCATACGATGATTTCACTTCAGCGTATGGCAATGATAGCTTTGAAACATTAGATGACTCTCTAAATATTTACGATGACACCAGCAGCTTGGTTCATGTGGACTTTTCGGATGGTGGGGTCGTTACAGGAGTAATGCCGATGGATGATCTGTTTGATTATTGGTCTGACTCCATTTCGGAAGACGCAAGTTCAACATAGAACTGCAATTCCAGGTACAGGCGTAGCCTAATAATCTATATCTGAAAACACCGAGGGGTTTGGGGGCGAGTTGCCCCCATGAGTGAAAATTCAACAAGCAATGTTTAAAAACAAAAAGGGAGACCTTTGTCTCCCAAAGATGAGTTAATTTTGCATTGCTATGTACAAACAATTAACCTCGGAGCAACGGTACACAATTTCTATGTTACTCCAAAATAGAACGAAGCAAAAAGACATCGCCATGGCGATAAATGTAAGTCCCAGTACTGTGTCTCGTGAAATACGACGCAATAGTGGGATTAGAGGACGCTATAACTGGGAAAAAGCTCAAGCCAATGCAATACGCACAAAACGTAAGAAGGCAGATGCGCTTAAAATTTCGGCAAATACGGTAAAAGAAATTCTTTCTGAGAAAGATGATACGTCAGGGCCTATGTGCGGTGAAGTAGGCCCTGCCCCGAAAGACATAGACCCGTGTATGTTTAGTAATCTTGAATCGTCTGATTCTGATAGCATAATAGTATCAAGTGATGCAAATGAAGAGTTCTAATGGTTTTTAGAACGACCTCATTTTTGATACTTTAGATTAGAAGGCAGAGGAAGAAACTATTCTGAAATCATACTCACCTGTGCGCAAAAGGCATCTTTCTTCAGAAAACAAAAGATTATCCAAAAATAATGGTAAATCTTGCGATTGATGTAGATGAATAAGTTAAAATTTCAATGACATGTCACTCTTGTTAACAATATTAGGCTCGACCGGTGCTTTAATTGCTGCCCGTAGCGCAGCCAATGCAATAAACGGTATTACTTCGCGCATTATGCCATTTAAAGGGAGTGGTGATGCAAAACGAATGAATTACCATGCAAACCTAACAAGGGAGCAGCAACAAGCAAATCAAAAATTTCAGGAATACCTTCACGAGAAAGGGCTTAGAAATCAAAAAGAAATGGCAAGAATTTCGGCATTGTTGCAACGACAGACGACCTTTTTGTCAAACATTCAAAATTGTCAGAATGCATTAAAGGGAAAGTTGTTTGATGATGCACTTCGTCATTTTCCTTTAAATATTCCTCCACTTGTTATGTTACAAAATGCCGGAGTGTCGGCTACCAACATTACAGGAAGTCTTATTGATGATCCAATTACAAAATATGCACTTAATACTTGGGAGAATGGAGGAATAAGCGAGGATGCGTTTTATTCAACATTTGAAAATAGTATTAAATCGCGTTCAGTCGCATTAAGTGTGTTCGTTACTCCTTTGCAAATGGATGCGAGAGTTGCTGCAAAAGAAAAGATAGCATCTATTGTTTGGGATAATGTTTATCAGGAAATAGAATCCCTCTTCGTAAAAGAATACAATAGAAGTAGCGAGAGACCTGTCATATTTTATCCTGGAGCATGGAATATAAATGCGAAGCCAGGGTTACATGCATCAGAAATACTTTATTTCTTTACAAAAGGTTTGCCCATTGTTGTCCTTGAACCTCGCTTTGATGGCAAACGTCTTAGGATAATGTATTCGTCATGGGGAGTTGGCATGCTTAGCCAAGAACAGATTAGACAAGAAATTTCTTTCGACATGGATTGGAATGATATGATTCTTCCAGCAATGTATGAGCGTTCTGTAAAAGGGATAGAAAAACTCAAGGCTATAGAAAAGCTTCCTACGCCATTGGAAGAATTTAAAAAACGTCTTGTACATAATGTTTCGATTTACGAATGTTTCAAAAACAGCAATCTGAAAACCGATGATTTATTTGATGATATAACAAGGTTGTTCTATCTAACTAATCAAGATTACTCAGTAGTTTCTGACATGATTAGTAACACAATAGGTATGGTAATGAGTGTGGTTTCAGACATTCACCATAAGGAAATATCCGACATAAAACCAAGGTTCCCTCGCATAAAAGAGAGATGTTTTGGAACATTATTCAAACAATTGGACAATAAAGAAGCAAGGATACTTAATGGTGCATTTCTGGGACTCTATGACTATGGTGAACGGGATTGTACAACCAAATCAAAAATTGAAAACGACCATGTAAGTGGCTCTTCAAATAATTCGTTAAATCAAAAACCTACGATCTTAGATGATCTGATGGAAAATCAATAAAAAGCAAAATAAATGAATAAATGTAAGGCGTGTCTTTGCGAGACTGACTTATTCTTCTGCCCTGATTGCGGAAGGGTAATAGAATATCCAGACTTTATTGGTGATAACCAAAGTTTAAAACAGCAACTGGATGAATATACTAGGGATCTTGTGCAAACAGCCTCTAAAAACAAAGAAAAAATACACGATTTAGTTGGCAAAGGTGTATTGGCAGATGCTGTGTTTAGAAAGTATTATGAACATGTAGCATATCTACAATCGCTATGTGCTTTCCCTAGTATTTCAAGTATTTTTGATAAAGCTGGGGCTTCTTTATTTGACATAATGGCTGGGTTTGCAGAAAAATGTAAACGTAATGAATGTCAAATTGCTGTAGTAGGTACTATTAAAGCGGGTAAATCCATGTTTCTAAATGCTGTTCTTGGTCAGGAAATCGCTTCAACATATCCCACTCCAGAAACAGCTGCTCTCACAAAGTTCAGATATTCAGATAAGGGTGATTATGTTAAAGTAACATATTATACAGAAGAAGAGTGGGAACAATTGTGGAAGAGTGTTATGGCATCAAATGTCATATCATCCGTAAGAGATGACAAAGAAGATTTCATAACACAATATAAAAAATTAGGTGCTGACTCAATTAAAAAGGAAAAACTAAATCGCGAGCCTGATGTCTTTGGGAACTTGACATTTCCAGAACTCAAGGCCATTGTTGAGAAATTTTCTTCTGCCAAACATCCAGAACATTTCTTTGCTAAAGAGGTGGAAGTGGGTTTGACACATTTTAATGTTCCTAAGAATGTTGTTTTTGTGGATACCCCAGGGTTAAATGATCCAGTTGCTTTCCGTTCTGAAATTACAAAGAGATATATTTCTTCAGCAAATGTTGTGCTTCTTTGTCTCAAAGCGGCATCTGCTGAAATTCGTGCTGATGAATTATCGGATATAAGCATTCTATTTTCAGAGATGCGTTTCGCAAAGGATAGATTGTATATTTTTGCTACTCAGTACGATATTCAAGATAATTTTCTTGATTATTGGAATAAGTATACTAAACCTGAGTTTGTAAAGCATTTGTCTGGTTCATCATATTTTGGTTCTAAAGAAACTGCTGAAAATAGGATTATCCCAGTATCTGCATGGTATTATCTGTTAACTCAAAGAGCGAAATTGGATAGAAATCTATGGGCAGAAGGATCTGAGTATGAGCTAGAACTTTGTAATATGGTAAATAAATGTTTGGGAGTTGCTAGACGTCAGGATCCAGAAGATCGTTTCTATGATAATATAGAAAAAATAGAGAATTCCACAAATGTCGGTGTTGTCAATAGAATTATACTTGAAGGTCCTGTTAAAGAAGCAGAAAGCATTATTGTTAATGATCTCAAGAAAACATATATGGGCATTTGTGATGAGATTAGCGATATTGTCCAATCTTCTATCGAAATCCAAACTTCATTGCTTGGGCAAAGTAGAAATACAGATGTATATGATAAAATTGAGCAAATTGATAAGAAAGTTTCGATTTTGAATGAAAATCATAATAAAAACATAAAGATAGTCAATGATGCGCTAGCGATAATTGAAAGTCATACTAAGGAGATCATTAATAAGATTAAATAACATGGGCGTAATCAATTTTTGTAAAAAAGCGTTTAAGAGCGCAAAGGAGGGCATAAGTGAAGTCGTTAAAACTGGCTCTTTATCAGCTGGTTGGGAGAAGACAAAAAGAACTTATTCTGAGTTATCGCATAAAAATACGGTAATTATTAGTAGTCCAAGGAAGCCTGACGAAAGTGATTGGGAACGCGACAGAAGACGCAAGCAAGAAGAAAGTGAGCGTCAAGCAGAGTTATTAGCTCAACGTCAAAGAGATGAATCTGCAAGGAAGAGATTGATAGCAAAACGTCAAAAAATGATTGATTCCTTTCAAGAAAATTACGTTTCGGATGCAGAAATTTTCGAAGCAAATGCAAGGCGAGTATATGAAGAGACATTTGATAGTTTCATATCTGAAATTGAGAAGATTATGGATGTTGCTCCGATTCGCAATTTCATAGTAGTGAAAAGTAAAACTTTCAAAAATGTAATGCGAAGCGAAGTTAATAGCAAGATAAGTCTTGGTTCACCCGAAATGGTAAGAATCATGGATGATGAATCTCTATCGTTGGAAGATTATGAAGATGAATTAAATTCATATGTTAACCGCATTTGTGATAATGCTCGAAAAAAACTTCTTTCCAAAATTCATAGAGCTGTTAATGAAACAAATGAATATATAAGAAAAAATGCTGAAGCATTCCTTAATAATGAGCTTGATTTTGTTAAAGAACAAAACGATGTCCTGCGAGAATTGGCAAAGGCTGGTGCGGCTCGTGATGCTCAAATACTAACTATTGCGGAACAAAGAGCGACGCTTCAATTAATAAACTCTATAGCAAGTTCGGAAATAAAAAAATGATGGAGGGAATCATATATTTTATTATTGCCGAATTTTTGTTGTTTGGCAGTATCGCAATATTTGTTAGAAGATACGTTAACCGCATGTTAAATGATACGCATAATTATCTGCGATTTATTAAACAAGACATAGATGCAGTATCTTATCAAATCAGAAAGTTAGATAATTCGGTTACGTTCGACTTTAATAGTATCCACCGTATGATTGATGCCAAAGTAAAAGAAATTGAGAAAAATGCAACAAATAGAAGTAACCGTGTTCAATCAACATTGTGTTCAGAAATTGAACACATTTATGAGGCGATGTGTAATATGCAGTCTGAGAATATTAATGCTTACAATGGTGCAATCACAAAGATAAAAAACGAAACCAGAAAGCAAATAGAAGCCTGCAAAAACGGTATAGACTTGAATATTCAGAAGATAAGCGAGTTGTCACGTAATAATGAGACAAATTTTGATAATCTTGCGAGATTATCCACTCAAATAGAAACTAATCTTATCCAACATTTAGGACAGAATTTAAAATCGGTATATTCAAAGTTTGCTGAAAGCACTAAGGTAATTGTTGAAAGTATTAAGAATATAATGGTAGAATTGGAAAGAACAAATTCTTCTTTTGAAGACCATAGAAATGATTTCGTAACTTATAAGCAGAAAATGGAATCATTCGCAACAATTTTAAATTCTTTAGAGTCTGTGACAAAAAAAATATCAGCTGTAAATGATGATATTGCACAACAAGAAATATCTTTGGTTTCTATGGTTAACAAGCAATGTGAAGTTGCTGTTCTAACTGACGAATTGAATAGAACAGCCAAGGATGTATTTGGTTTGATGAAATTGCTTCTTATGTCTTCTGTAGTGCATAAGAGTTCAAGTATTATTCCGCTTGTTGATGGGTCCGTTGCACAAGCAGAAATAAAAAATCAAGAACGAATTTCAGCTAAAATTAAAGAAAATGACACGTCGATTTCTTCAGCTACAAACCAAATGCTGGCTCAAAAACAATTTGACATAGAATTAGATGTCGAAATAATTAATTTGAGAAGAAATCAGCATGTTGGTATTCTTGGCAATATTCCAGAATTGGGGAATTGGGATCAAAATCGTTATGTAAGTTTGCAGAAGAAATCAAAGTGTAAGTATCAACTTAAGCTGCATATCACTACAAGTACACCAGTAGTAGAATTCAAATATGTAATTGTTGATGATCAAAGTAAAAGGTTACTTTGGGGTGATAAAGGTGCAAACCGAACTATAAACCTTGCTTTATCAAAAGATTCTTGTATTCATAGAGATGACAAGGTAAAACTGTGATAAAACAACAAGTTATTGAGAGTCCAAATCTCATCGGTAATCATAGCCTATTACCTTGTTGCTATCGTACAACATGATATACAACTTAAGCGATCGCCTAATGAAGTTTGTCTGATTTACGCATTTCGCTTATGGACAAGATACTACTCGTAGAATCTCTTTGAAAAGACAAGATTTTTAAATTTCAAAGAACTCGAATCTCCCCTCTTTGCGGGGTTGTTTGATTATTATTTAACAGGTCCCGATTTTATCGGGGCGCTAATGAACTATAAAATCAAAATGGAAAAAATATTAAACTGTGCAGTAATGATGATTTTGTTGGCATCATGTGGGAGTCGTAGTCAAAGACTTATGCGTACTGTTGATGGAGCTGTTGATGATTACAATAACGGGGATAGTAGTTCAATAATTATTCTTGCTATTCTTGTTGTAATTATTGGAGTATTATGGTTCTTCAAACAAAAAGACAAGTAGAAGGCTTGTGGTGATAGTCTAATGATGAGCGAACATAGGTGTTAAACCGAGCTTTGTTAAAAAAGCGCTGAGCAAGCTGGGCAAAAACTAATATGTCTTGGAACAAAACTATTGTTAAAATTTGTTTGTACAGTTGCCAAAGCAAGTTCGTTTTATTCCAAAATTCCACTTGTCAGGCTGCGTTTCAATTAATTCAAAGAGTGATTAGTTCTCTTTAATGGGACTGTCGTGAATCTAAATAATAAAAAGGATTATGAATAGTATAAATATTATAGATGCAAAGCAAGTAATCGATAAATTGCTTAAAGAATATGAAAGCAATAATAGAAAAGAGATTTGCTCGGAAATATTGGTTCGGAATAATAATAATCGAATTTTTCCAACTGCCTTGCGGGTAACATTATTGCCTAATATTAAAGGCGATGTTAATGGTCTGATTGTTGACGTTGTTAACCTCGTGCTTGATAATAGGGATGAACCTACTTTTAAGCGTTATACACGTGGGACCACGTTGTCAGAGTTATGCTCTCATTGCAAGGATGCTGCTGGGTTGGAAAGGTGGCTATGCGGTGATAATTCAAGTCAGTTTGCTTTTTCAGAAAATGATTTGATAATAGAAGGGGCGTCGATAAATCAATTATCTGAGCAGAACGTTATTGTGGCATTTGACAAAGCAGATGAATTCTATCAACGGGCAATGAGCGAAGACGTGGATGATTATGATGAAGAAGGTTTAGAATTATCTGCAGATGATATGCAAGAATTATTTGATGATATAGAAGATGCACTAACAAAATAATCATATTTTGTGTTTAGGAGTTAGAAACTTTGATTGATGTTGCATGAGAAGTTGCTACAAAAGTCAAAGGATTTCGCCAAGTAATGATGGTGGAGTTTAGTTAAAGCAATAGTTCAATGCGGAAAACAATGATTAAGTCTTGAGTAGTACCTATTTTAGACGAAAAGAGTCGGGCTGATAGGTTGTCATGAGATTTGTACTCTTTATCCTTAGAATTTAAAAAAGAACTAATATGGAAAGTTTGTTTGATTTCATTTACGACCAATTACCAGAAAGTTGGTTTGATAATGTTCATCAAGTATGGGGAGATTCCATCTCTGATGAAATGGTATTGCAGTCTGTGCAAGAGGCAAGCGACTTTTTCAACATGGATGTTCCGATGAACGTTCATGAGGATTGGACTACCGGTGTGATGACAGGTATGCCTTTCACAGAGAATGATGACATCCTCGTGTTCAACCGTCAACAGATGCTTGATATGGGCATTACGGACAAGGAAGGCTTTGACTTGGTTATGACACACGAGGGAGCGCACCGTGCATTGCAGGGGATAAATACTGGTTTTGATTCTCACCAAGAAGAACTATGCTGCGACTATATGGCCGGAGTGCGGGCTGGACTGAATGGTATGGATGAAGGCAAGATGGAGGTCTCGTTGGACGGAACGGTTGAGAGTGATTCGCATCCAGATGGCGCTGCTCGTGTGGCAGCTATTGAAGCTGGCGTCTCTTTTGCCCATGAATATATGGAAGCGCACAACGGAACACCACCTACTTTCAGTGAATGCCTTGATCACTTTAGTCAGACTGATGTTTATGCCTCAACTGTAGCACCACAAGAGTCGGGTCATGTTAGCTTGCGTCCAGAAGTGGCTTTTGCTGATGTTGATGGCGTGAGTGCCGAACACGAGCTCAAAGGTTATACCCAACATGATGTGGAGTGGTATGAGCATCAAGCTCGCATCAGCTCTGGTACAGAACAAGCACATTGGCTGAAAGAGGCTGAATGGGCTAAGAACCATTTGCATGGTTTTGCTGCAGAGGGCGTAGCCGAAAGTGCAGATGCTGCGAGTCAAGGACTTCATGAATTTCATCATGGTGGCGAGTATGGTAACGCCACAGGCGATTATTGGGATGACTCGCACCCGACCGATGGAAATCATGGCGAGTTGCATGGTTTTGTAAATGATAGTTCGTACCATCTTGACAAAGCAGAGTCTGCCCAACACAATGCCGAATGGCATGAAAAGCGTGCAGAGGCTGCAATGGCAAGGGGAGATCTGAGAGCGGCAAAGGAGCATACGGATAAGGCTGCTTCTTTCCGTAAATGGGAACAAGATCATATCAAATCCGCTCAACAAAGTTCAAGTAAACCAAGGTATAAGTAAGGCAAAATACAATATTGCCGCTAAAAGTGGCATCAGCCTTCACAAGAACATGAATAATAAATGAGAAGATGGGTTTTATTTCTGATATTATAGGTCTGTTAGGTAGTCTTGCAGATGGTTGCTCGTATTACTACGAAGATAGTATAGCATGGTGCGACAAGGTATGGCGAAGTATGCGCAATTCGGAACGTGGAGAAGCCCGTCTTTGCCAAATAGGGGATAAGCTATATCGTCAACTCTATGTCGTTCTTGATGATGGCATAGAGGGCTATTTTACAGATAGTAATGACCGTGGCTGCAATGTGGAGAAACTGAATATGAAACGAGAAAGACAAAAGGAGCTCGAGCGTATAGGCCATGTCGTCATAAAAAGGTACAAGTGACGTTATGATACCCCTGCGTTTTGGTATAGGTTGTTCCCAATTCAGACTGGAGTTGTGAATAACCTTTTTCGTTTTTTTATACAGGAGGGCAATGGATGGTTTTTGAGTGGTTGCCAATATTTGTGGATTTTTTATAGTTTCAAGGTTTTTCCAGTGATAGATGGGTTACTTTCATCCCCTCTTTGTCATAAAGGAGTGTGATAGCTTCGAGTGATGTTGAAATAACTATATGGATATAAAGAAAGGACAAGCAATGAAGATCAGGTATGCGACAATCAGTAAGGAGGGAAGGCGCTCTAACAATGAGGACTTCTTCGTGGTCATGGACCAGCAGGAGAGGGGGCGCTTTTGGGTAGGGTGTTCAAAATCCGTTTAAAATCCGACGCATTTTTTCCCTAAGGTATT
>ENA-OPUE01001469-OPUE01001469.1-human-gut-metagenome-genome-assembly--contig:-NODE-1469-length-14138-cov-2.728609_pt1 | contig 14138 bp, 12 predicted proteins | sample MGYA00241466_ERZ501924 | MGnify/ENA primary metagenome ERZ501924 (study PRJEB25962, sample SAMEA2042223) | human gut metagenome | biome: human gut; feature: human-associated habitat; material: faeces...
CAGGATGTAGCTGCTGGACATGGCGCTCCCCTAGCGGACGCGGCGCGAGGCGCGCGTGAGCAGGTAGTCGGCCACAAACAGAATGACGGCGACGATGGCATAATCCAGGCGGAACACGCCGCCAAAGGGCGAGGTGATAACGCCGTAGCCTGCAATGGCGCTCGGCAGTGCGCGCGAAAGCTCAACGACAAAGCCCACGATCTGCAGCTTGGCGGTGAGGCCGCTAAAACACAGCAGCACGGTCATCGCGCTCATAAAGATGCCGCAGATGCGACAGGCGATGGCGATGATGCTCATCGCCACGGCGGTGGCCTTACGAGAGTTCACGCGCGGTCTCCTCTTCGATCTGGGTGGAAAGCTCCAGCCATTCATCCTCGAGCTTGGGCAGCTCTTGCTTAAGGCCGTTATATTCCCCCAGCGCGGCGTTGAACTTGTCCTGATCGGCATAAAGCTCTTCGCTCGCCATCAATTCCATAAGCTCGTCATAGCGGGCGCGTTTTTTGTCGAGCTCCGTCTCGATCTTCTTGAGCTTGTTGCGCACGCCCTTGAGCTTTTTGTTGAGCGCAGCGCGGGCCTGGGCCTCGGCGCGCTTTTGCTCCTTGGTTTTAGGAGCAGAACCGCGAGGTGCCGTCATGGGCTTCTTTGACGACGCCCCTTCTTTCGAAAATGCCTTTGTAAACGCCGCAGAGGAAGCAGCAGCAGGTGCCGCCTTGGTGGCGCGCTCTTGCATGCCATCGACTGCACTACGGGTATCCTCCTGCCCAGTTTTGTACAGATAGTAATCGTAGTCGCCCGCAAACGAGGTAACCTGACCAGGCTTTACCTCGATGATGCGATTGGCTACGGATCGAATCAGATGCCTGTCGTGCGTAATAAGAAGGATGGTTCCCTCAAACTGTTTTAGAGCCTGCTCCAAAATATCAGCGCTCGCGATATCAAGATGATTCGTAGGTTCATCAAGGCAAAGCAAGGGGCGTGGGGCAACAAGCATCTTGGCCAAGGCCAAACGGCACTTTTCGCCGCCAGAAAGAACGGAAACCTTTTTGTCTACCGCATCTGCCTGAAACAGGAAAGCGCCCAGTAGTGTTCGAACCTGGGAAATACTCCAACCAGGCGCCGCGCCATCTAACTCCTCAAAAACGGTATTGCCAGGATGCAGTTCCTCAAGCTGATGCTGAGCAAAATAAGTTTTGCTCACATGGGCACCATATTTAATGGTACCCGCATCAGGTTCCAGGACGCCAGCAATCATCTTAAGCAAGGTAGACTTTCCCGCGCCGTTTGGACCGACCAATGCAACCTTTTCCCCGCGGTATAAAGACAGATCAAGGCCATCGTAGACTGTCTTTGACCCAAATGACTTGCACAAGCCCGTGGTTTCAACCACCAGATCGCCCGTACGTGGTGGTTGCTGGAAATTGAAGTGCACGCTCTTGCGCTCAGGGGGTACCTGGATGATCTCCATTTTCTCGAGCTTGCGCACACGATCTTGCACCTGCTTGGCTTTCGTTGCCTTGTAGCGAAAACGCTCGATGAAAGCCTCCATATGAGCAATTTCCTCTTGCTGCTTCTGAGCCTGCTCGCGCAACAATTCAAGGCGCTCTTCACGCTGCGTCAAATAAGCAGAATAATTGCCTTTGTAGAGCTGAACATGACCCAAATCAATCTCAGCCACCCGATCAACCATGTTGTCCAGGAACTCGCGGTCGTGGCTTACCACAATCACGCTTCCGGAATAACTACGCAAAAAACCCTCAAGCCACTTCACGCTTTCGAGGTCGAGGTGGTTGGTGGGCTCGTCAAGAAGGAGTACTTCAGGGTTGCGCGTTAGAAGTTTTGCCAAAGCAATGCGCATCTGCCAGCCGCCAGAAAAATCTGAGGTCATGCGCTCCATGTCGTCTTCGCCGAAGCCCAAGCCGAACAATACCGAGCGCACGCGCGACTCAAGCTGATAGCCACCCATAGCCTCATACTGGTCGCGAGCGCGCCCATATGAAGCAAGCTGCTGCTCGGTGGGATTTTCGCCCAATGAGGTTTCAAGCTCACGCATATGGCGCTCTTGATTCAGGATCTCATGCTGGGCAGAAAGAACCTCTTCGAAAATGGGGCGCTCCCCCATTTCGATGGCTTCCTGCTCTAGGTATCCAAGCTTTGCGCCCTTTGCCAGTATGATGCGGCCATCATCGGCATCCTCTTTGCCAGTAATGATATTGAGCATAGTGGTTTTACCAGCGCCATTCGGGCCAACAAGGGCAAGACGATCGTGCTCTTCCAAACGGAAGGTGACGTCTGAAAACAGGACGCGGGAACCAAAAGATTTTGTGATGTGTTCAAGCTGTAAAATCATAACGACTCATTGTACCGTATGCGAACAGTACGACCGAGCGATCCAAGCCATACTTACAAACCACGCATGATTGCGCAAACCGCCACCGCGTAATCAAAATTCGCAACGATCCGTTTCGCAAGTTTCCCGCACTCCGACTCGATAAAACATCACAAGAAGGCAAAACAAACGTAGTCTAGTCGATGTAAATACTCGGAGAGGCGGATCGATCGAGCTGATGCCCGCGCACATATTCGATAAAGTGCTCCACACAGTACGGACGATAATTCTTGTCACAATAAACAAGGTATATCGTATGACAGTATCGACGCTTCTCCAGCTCATTGTTGTATAGAGGTTTAACAACAATGTCTTCCATCGTATGAGGGAAAAACGTGTCGAGCATTAATGCCAAATCTGAACCATTAGCTGCAAAGCCCGCAAGAATAGATTCATCCTCATACGCATAGCGGACATCATCGACATCAAAGCTATCGAGCAAATTTTTCACCGATTTTCCGAGAGGAACTTCCTCTCGATACGTAATAAGGGATTCGCCCTTCAAATCGCCAGGCGTCAGATACGGCTTCGAGGCCAAAGGCGAAGAGGGACTCATGGCAACAACAAGGTGCTGCTCAGCAACGGGAATCTGATGCAGCTTATCGCTGTACAGAGCGTCAAATGCACAAAAAGCAACATCATGCTTTCCCTCGACAATTCCGCAAAGCAATTCTTGAGAAGGCTTCTGGTTGATATTGAATTCGGTTTTTCGCTCATTAACCGAAGAATAGCCGTTCAGCAAGCGAGGAAGAAATTCCGTTTGAAGCGTGATGATGCAGCCCAAATCGATTACGCCGCCGTCACCTTCACCGGAATAGCCTTTCATGATGGCAATGCCCTTATCCAGCTGCTCCAACGAAGCATTTACATATTTGAGGAATTCTGCACCATACTTCGTAAGCTCCACATTACGACCCGCTTTTTGAAACAGGGAAACGCCCAGCTCTTGCTCAAGGGAAGAAATGGAACCAGAAAGGGTGGGTTGCGTAATGAAAAGCTCCTTGGCAGCCTTTGTGTAGTGCTGCAATTCGGCCAATTTACGAAAATAATAAAGCTGAGACAGATTCATGCTTCCACGCGCCTCCACCTAAGACAAAACGTTAGTAATTATAGCGTAAATCCGATAAATAAAGCTAAACCTATAAGCCATTCTTTGGTTTAATCGCTACAACCACAGTCATAATTGTCAAAATACGAGAATGCTTCTTTTCACACCCCTCGCCAAACTCTATCGGGCACCTCACCTGCTCCGCAACAGCCACCTCCCCCAAATAAGACGATAATCGTCACCCCTCCCCATCTTGTTAGGTAAACACAGGTCCGTCCCTGCTGCGAGCTTGACTCAACAGCAAAACGAAAAGGGCCCTGGTTTCCCAGAGCCCTTTGAGTAGTGCATGAATTATTTCATGAACGCTTCGTGTTTAGTCGTGCATCTTTTCCATAGCGCTGTAACCGAACTGCTTCTTGAAGCGAGAGATTACATACAGGGACATGCAGATGCTTACGATTGCAGCAACGAGGAGCAGAACCATCATGATCCAAACTGCGCTACCCTCACCAACGGACTTGGTCATGCTGCCAACGATGAAGGGCAGGAATACCGAGGCGAAGCCCATGAAGGTGTAGTACATACCAACGTTACGACCACGAGGACCGGGGCACATCATCTGACGAAGTGTAACGCCCGTCTGAAGCATGCCGCCAGCAGCGGAGAAGCCGAGCACTGCAATTGCCACGTACACAACGCCTGCACCAAGGTTGAGAGGCAGAGCGATGATAACCAAAGCCAATGCGCAAGCAGCCAAGATGGAGTCAATAAGGATAACCTTGATTGGAGTCCAACGAAGCTTGCCCATCATCCATGCCCAGAAGAGAACTGCAACTACGGAGCCAACCGTGTAGATGGAGGTCAAGCCTGCGGCGGTGGTGGCATCAAGGCCAAGGTTAGTGATACCGAACTGCTTGGTGTACTGCTGAGCGCCGTACATGATGAACATGATCAAGAAGCCGAAGAACAAGGTGCATGCATTAACCATTGCGTTAGGCTGCTCGAGCATAGCGTCCTTGGCTGCCTGAATTTCTTCCTGAGCCTTGTTCTTGGCGCCTTCGTCATTACTGGATGCCGCGATCTTGCGCTCGTCGTCGTAAATGAACGGGGTGCAGATTGCCATGATGGTAGCGATAACGGACATCACGATAGGAATCATGACATTAATGTGCCAGTTAGCACCGCTATTCATAGCTACGAACAGAGGATAAACGATACCGGAGATGGAGATAACCAGCTTGATGCCGATCGTGGTAGATGCAGAATACTTGGGATTTGCTTCAGCAATTGCAGGGTAAAGCGATCCATCCCAGAAACCAGAAGTGGCAACACCGGAAAGGAAACCTGCCACACATGCGACCGTAGCGTTATCGGTAACGAGCATGATCACGAACGAAATGATGTAAAGAACACCACCGCCAACTGCCATGATCTTACGGCCAATGCGGTCAGAGATTTCGCCTCCGATCCAAACACTAATGAACTTACCAATACCAACCCACATGATTGCCGTTGATACCGCAGCGGCACCTGCCGCTGCATCGGTGAAACCCCATTGCGTGTAGAAGTTCACCTGGTTCTGACTGAAGATAATCGCCTGAACGCCGTGTGTTAAATAACACATGTACACTGTCGCGATTGCGAACAAGTACTTAGTTGCTTGCTTTGCTGCGCTCATAACTTCCCCTTCCTCTCTCTTTCCCTTAATGGACTGCTTGAGCCATGCGTGATCCCCTGATGAAAACGACGGCTCAATACATGTTTATGTTAGACCTGCCATTTAAAGACTTCTAATTCATTCGAATAATGCGAATACAATCCTGCTATAACCACTGTTTATGAGTTTAATAATTTGAAGCAATATTTAATAATACGTGCCATATATTGAGGACAGATAATTGTCTCCTTCCCCTAACGAAAGCATCGTTCGGTTATCCATTTCAGTGGATTGCAATGAAACTAAGAGCAAAACGTTTGATGTGGCCGCATAAAAAAAGCGACCTACCAATGGTAGGTCGCTAATTCAATCAGTAGGTGATTGTACGCCTATGCGCGGAAATCCTAGCCGAAGCGATACTGGACACCCATGGTAGGCTGAGGATACTCCCACTTTTCGAGGATGGTTTCACCACAGATCATGCGGCACGTACCGCACTCGAGGCAACCAGCATAGTCAAAAATAGGCTCGTCGCCTTCAGCGGGCATCTTGTAAAGAGCTGCAGGGCAGCACATAACGAGCTTCTGGAATTCAGGATCGGAAGCCTTAACGCCTTCCTTGATCTTGATATGAGCGTTTTCTTCGTCGACCTCAAACTTGTTGAGGGAAAGCTTCTCGTCGACGTTAACAGTGATGTCGATCACAGTGCCTTCACTCCCTTCATGGCAACCTTAGCGAGCTTGAACAGACCCTGACGCTTAACCGGAGGAAGCGCAAGCTTCATAACATGCTGGCGAGGTTCGCCGTCAACCTTGAAGAGCGGGGTCATGATGTCGCGGATCATCTCAGGATAACCGCGGAACATGCCGGGGCAGTTCTCGAGGAACTCAGGTGCGTCCTCGTACATCTTCATGTCGCGCATGATGAAGGAGCTGTCGAGCATGGTCTTGTATTCAGCCAAGCCAGCCTTGGAGGTATCGCCTGCATCGAGAGCCTTGATAACAGCCTTAGCAGCAATTGCGCCAGACTCAACAGCAAGGTCCATACCGCGAACGGTGTAACCGAGGTTCATGCACATCATGGCTGCATCACCAGCAACAACAACGCCGTCGCCAATGATCTCGGGCATCATCTTAATGCCGCCCTCGGGAACAACGTGACCAGAGTATTCTACAGTCTTACCGCCAGCGATAAGGGGCTTGATCTCCGGACGGTTCTTGAAGTTCTCGAGCATCTGATATACAGGGGTGTCCTGCTTAAGAACTTCGCTCATGGTAGCTACAATGCCAACAGAAACGGATTCCTGATTAGCATAAACAAATGCGCCACCGATAATGCCATTGGAGCAGTCACCCGCGAAGAGCCAGGAAGCGCCCTCGCCAGGATTGCAAAGGAAGCGGCTTTCAACAACGTCGGCAGGAAGCTCAATGGTTTCCTTAGCACCAACAGCAACCTGATGAATAGCAGGAGCCTTCTTGGAAAGACCAGCCTTGGAAGTGAGGAGGGAGTTAACGCCGTCAGCGAGGATTACAACATCAGAGGTAATCTCGTCACCAAATGCAAGAATGCCCTTTACCTTACCATCTTCAATAATGAGGTCTTCAACTGCGATGCCGTAAATAAATTCAGCACCAGCATTTTCAGCCTGCTCTGCCAGCCACTGGTCAAAGGGGCCACGCAGTACGGTGTAGGACTCCTTACCAGCCTCTTCGAGCTCACGGGCTGCATAATCAATGGTGAAATTGGAGTCAGGCGACATGAGAGAAATGCGCTCATGAGTCACCTTGCGCTGCAAAGGAGCTTCCTGATAGTTCGGGAAAACCTTGGCCAGCGAATGCGTATAGATACGGGCCACCGGTCATGTTCTTGGCGCCAGCGTACTGACCACGCTCAACGACAAGAACCGACTTGCCTGCGGATGCGAGGGTGTAAGCAGCAACAGAACCTGCGCAGCCAGCACCGACGACAATCGCGTCAAAATCGGACATGCTGTTCCTTTCAGAGTGTGAACAAAAAAACAGGGCGCAGAAAACTGCGCCCTGCAATAATACGCTTTTACAGCGCTTCGATCAAGGCAGGAAGAACCTTGTAGATATCGCCAACGATACCGTAGTCACACTGCTTGAAGATAGGTGCGTTCTGGTCCTTGTTAACTGCGATGATGGTGTCAGCACCCTGAACGCCTACCATGTGCTGCATCTGACCGGAAATGCCGAGAGCAATGTAAGCCTTGGGAGCAAGCTGAAGACCGGAAACGCCGATGTAAAGGTTGCGGGGCAGCCAATCAACGTTCTCAGCCAGAGGACGAGAGCAACCGAGCTCAGCGCCAACCTTAGCGCAGAGGTCGCGAGCCATCTGAAGGTCAGCTTCCTCAGCGAAGCCACGACCAGCGCCAACAACAACGTCGCACTTGGTGAGGTCTGCGCCCTCACGGGGAACAGCCTTGGTGCCGCGAAGAACAAGAGCCTTCTCGGGAGCAACATAGGCGATGGTCTCAACGTCGTCAGAACCAGTTGCCTCAGCCTCAGCGAAAGCGGTACCAGCTACCGTGTAAACCTTAGCGCCGGTTGCCTTCTGCTTGTTAGCAGCAAGACCACCAAAGTACATGTTGGTTACAGTGTCGCCGTCAAATGCGGTAACGTCGGATACAACAGCGGTACCGAGCTTAGCAGCAAGAAGACCAGCAAGGATCTTGTTGCGGGGAGTAGGCTCAACCAGCACTACGTCGGGCTGAGCGGCTTCATATGCAGCCTGAACGCCAGCAGCAGCGTTCTCAACGGGCTGGCCTTCGGGAAGCTCTACGTCGTATGCCTTATCAGCAACGCCCGTAAGAGGAGCACCCTTAACAACTGCGAGTACTACTTCGTCAGCAATGGTACGAGCACCAGCGCAGAGAGCGCGCTGAGCATCGGTAGATTCTGCAAGAACAAATGCTTTCATGTTTTAGAACCGCCTTATCTCTACTTGAGTGCCTCAGCAACAGCCGCCGCAAATGCGTCGATGTCGCCTTCTTCGAAGATCTGCTGCTTACGGGGAGCGAGCTCGGGAGCCTTGGTCTCCTCGATCTCGATCTTAGCGTCTACGCCACCAGCAAGCTCATCAACGGTGGAAGGCTTCTTGCCAGCTGCGAGGATCTCACGCATGCCAGGGATGCGAGGCTCACCGATGGAAGGAGATACAGCGATAACTGCGGGGAGGGGAACCTCGATCTCCTCTACTTCTTCTTCGAGCGTGCGCTCAACAACAACCTTGTCGCCTTCAGCAGCGATGGAGGTAACCTCATTGATGGTGGGTACACCGAGAGCAGCTGCGAGCTGAACGTTTACCTGACCAGCATAGAAGTCAGCGGAACCGTCGCCAGTGAGGATCAGGTCGTAATCGGAAACCTTGTCCTCAACGATGCCCTTCAGAACCTGAGCGGTTGCGAAGGAATCAGCGGTTGCCAAAGCATCATCAGTAACCATGATGAGCTCGTCAACGCCGCGAGAAAGGATATCCTTCTTCAGCTTAGCGTCGGTAGCCTTGGAGGTTGCAGCACTGATAACAGTAACGGTACCGTCGTTAGCAGCAGCGAGCTGAGCTGCAGCTTCGATAGCGTTCTTGTCGTAAGAGCTGATGACCTGATGAGCCTTAGAGTAGTCAAGCGTACGATCGCCAGCGACGAAGATGTCCTGGTCGTCAGCTACTACTTTAACTGCGACAACAATTTTCATAACTTTCTTGCTCCTATTCTCCTTGTATTACCTATACAAACGGGAGTTACGTGCAGCAGTGCGCGTAGGGTTACTTATACAGTTTAGGAATTGCACGACCGGCGATGTAGTCCATAACCTCACACGTACCGCCAGCGAGCATATTACCACGAAGGTCACGCCAAATGCGACCAACACGAACTTCCTCAGTATAACCGAGGCCGCCGTATACCTCAATTGCATTATCGGCAATCTGAAGATGAGCGCGAGTGCCCCAAGACTTCAGCATAGCGATGTCAGCGTTGATGGACTGACCCTGATCGAGCTTCCAGAGGCAGTAGTACAGCCAATGACGAGTCTGCTGAAGCATGATTTCGTTCTGCTCGATGAGACCCTGAACGCGGGGGTTGGTGATGATCGGCTTACCGAAAGCGATGCGCTCCTTAGCGTAAGCGATAGCATCGTTCTGAGCAGCCTGAGCAAGGCCAAGACCCTGAGCAACAACGAGGCAGCGCTCGAACTCGAAGTTCTTCATGAGCAGCAGCCAACCAGCACCAGCTTCACCAATGCGCTGAGACTCTTCAACAACAACGTTGTCGAAGAATACGTCTACGAAGGGAACGGTGTGCTGACCAAGCTTGGTCAGATGAGCGGTGGAAACACCCTCGGTCTCGCGCTTAACAAGCCAGAGAGACATCTTGTTGTTCTCGCGAGCAGGCTCCTCGTCCTTGCAGATAACGATGAAGTAAGGAACGTCAGCACCATTGGTAACCCAAGTCTTCTGACCATTCAGAACATACGTACCATCGGCCTGTTTCTTGGAGGTCATGGTCATGCCCATGTTGTCGGAACCAGCAGCAGGCTCGGAGAGGCAGAGAGCAGCAACGGACTGACCGGACTTCTCGTACTCTTCCATGATAACTGCGGACTGCTCAGGGGTGCCGAACTCAGCGAGGTCGGCGCAAGCGAGCATACCAGTCATGAACGGGGTCATGGCACCGGTGAACTCATAGAGCTTCTCAGTCATGAGACCCAGGGTTACGTGGTCCGTAGGAATGCCACCAACCTCTTCGGGAAGGCCCATGAAGGGGAAGCCTGCGTCGCGATATGCGTCCTGGGCCTCGGCGCTAACCTGATGGTTTTCATACATCTGACGTACGGACTCATCGTCGAAGTAGCGGTCTGCATACTCCTTGAGGGACTCAACAAGAAGTTCCTGCTCGTCGGTGAGAGCAAAATCCATAATCTTCTCCTTCTCCTCGCCCGCCCTATCCAAGGACAAACGAACTAGTTCTGACATGACTGCATGCCAGAAAACGGACTTTCTGCTGTAGTTGAGTTTAATCGCAAGAACAAAGCTGTCCAATAGGAAAAAGATAGATGGAGCAAAAAATTACCGATTCATCTTGCAGATTTCCATAGGGCAGATCTATTGATTTTCAGCCCTGATGCCATTTCCGTAAATGTATGTGAACGCGATCATGAATAGTCAACAAAAACTAGTGAGTCGAACCGTCTGGAGTTATTACTAATTTATGTATGAAAACATCTTGCGAGGTGAAACTCTGCCGAGCGAAATTACTAAAAAACGAACGATAGAGCAAGCCTATAGAAAGAAGTTTTTAAGTTGCGCATATCCTATTGGACACCTCTTAACGCGAGAATGCTAAACTGCTTGTAGCGGAATATCCGGAATCTGCCGCATAAGGGTTAATCAGGAATCGAAAGGTTCCATTCACAAACCGATTAGGAGGGTTTATGAATCCGAATGCAACCATCACCGACGAGCAGTTCAAGGCGTACCTCAAGAAGGTTCGCGACATGGTCGAAGGTCCTTACACTGAATGGCAGAAGGAGATCGAGGTAACCAACACGTTCCCCGAGAAGTTCTACCAGTCCAACATCGACAACGACATCTATCGTTACTCTCTCCCTGTAGAGTACGGTGGATGGGGCCTCTCCGAGAAGGAAATCCTGCAGGTTCAGGAAGAGTTCTCCCGTGGTCCTTCGGGCATGCGTATGCACATGCACTATGCATCTGACCTGAACTGGCGCATCCTCAACGATTTCGGCCAGCCCGAGATCAAAGAGAAGTATATGCCTCTCTTCCAGGACAAGACCATCTTCACCAACTTCGCTCTGACCGAGAAGTCTGGCGGCACCGGTGCTGACCTGCACTCTACCGCTGTATGGGACGAAGAAAAGGGTAAGTGGATCCTCAATGGCGAGAAGTGGCTCATTTCTCACACCGACTGCTCTCAGTTCTCTTACGTAATCTGCGTAACCGATCCTGACAAGCAGGGCGACGATCGTCTGTCCGCCTTCTTCGTTCCTATGGATCGTCCTGGCTTCGAGATCGTTCCTATGCCTCACATGATGGGCTGCCGTGGCTCCGGTCACACCGGTCTGAAGTTCACCAACGTTGAGCTCGAGCCCGAATTGATGCTCGGCAAGCGAGGCGAGGGCATGAAGGTTGCTATGCACTCTCTCGCGGTTTCCCGCGTACACATCGCAACTTCTAACCTCGGTATTTCTCAGCGCATGTTCGAGATGTCCATCGCTCGTGCACGCGACCGCGTTACCTTCGGTAAGCCGATCATCAAGCGTCAGGCTATCCGCGTAAAGCTCGCTAACATGCAGATGATGATCCATGCTCTTCGCTGCACCATCATCGACTTCTGCGATGACTTCGATCTGGACAACAACGGCGAGTATGTATCCGAGAAGGCTGCAATCTGCAAGCTGTTCTCCATCGACACCGTTCGTCTCGTTTCCGACGAGATGCTCGAGATCTTCGGTGGCGACGGTTACTTCGAGGATTCTCCTTATGGTCCTACCGAACTCCTTTACCGCGACTGCCGCGCTATGTGGCTTGAGGAAGGCGCTCCTACCGTACAGCGCATCACCATCGCTAAGGGCATTGAGGATCATGACGGTACTCTCGAGTACCAGACCTGGATCGCTGGCTCTAAGCTCGACTAGTTCTGACTCTTTCAACCAAGAGTTATCTTGGCTAGATTCCGGGAAAAGGGGAAGCATTTGCTTCCCCTTTTTTGTTAGCACATGTTCGGCTGTCCCCTACTCTATCGATACATCAAGCATCCCTGTTTTGCGCAAATCACCAGATTGCCACAATGCAAAATCACGTTGGCTGATTATCCATCATGTCAACTTCTCCATACACAACTGCAACGGATCGCATCCATTTAGGGCTATATCCTGCCGCTTTCGCATCAACATGAATCCCTTACTGCAAGTTCTGTCTTTCTTCGGATAAGAGCACTTGCTCGACTGTACTTATCCGAGGTTCATATAGAATTGAAACTCGGCATTATAGCGCGACCCTTTTAGAAAGGCTGTACATGGCACTTTTCAATAAGAAGGACAAACAAAAGAAGGAAAAAGAAAAGCCTCAGAAAAAACCTCTGGAAATTTGGTATACAGAGGATGGCACCAAGATCGGTGACGATGGCTACCCTATGACCCCCCTTCGTACCAAGATGCATCATGTTTGGAATGCTTACTTTATCTACGCAATGATTCTTTTGGTTTGGGGCCTTGCCTGTACATTGCTTGGTTGGTTCTCCGGCGAAACGTTTACCGACTGGGAGCTTCGAGCTACTGGCGGTTGGGAATACAACGGCTATCGTCTTGCCACCCTCGTCCGCATTGAGGCTCTAGTTTGCCTATGGACCGCCGTAGCCAGCGTAATCCTCAATCTAAAGGGGTTTGCTTGGATGTACGACCGCGCCAGCAATGGGCTCGTAAACGGCCTTATGTACGCTCTGCTGGGCATCTCTATCGCTATTGAACTTGTTGCTCTTTTCATGATTCATATCATCAGCCCTGCATGTCTTATCAACATCGTCCTAATTGTTATGACCATCATCACAATGAAGCAGATTGACGAAGAACGCCCATCACTTAAAAAGGCTAAGCGCTTCCGTAAAGAAGTTAAATAGCCCCCGCATTCCATCCATCAGCTATATAAGCCACCTGCACCATCGCAGGTGGCTTATTTTTTGCGCAATTGCTTGTTGTTTCTGTTCCTAAGTGAATAGTAAGTACCGTCGTCAGAGAGAGGAGGAGGGGGTGATATACCAGCAAATGAGCTGTATATAGCCAACAGAACCGAAGCTGCATGTATATAGCATTAGATTTTCGCAGTACTGCACACGCGCACAATATCGATTGGATAAAAGAATGACGCACAAATAAAAATGCCGCCACTCGAAGTGACGGCAAATGCTTTCTTATGGTGGGCCCACCCGGATTCGAACCGAGAACCAAAGGATTATGAGTCCCCTGCTCCACCATTGAGCTATGGGCCCAAACACAGCGTCTTCGTCAGAAGCTGCGATTGATTATTCTAGCGTACTTTATGGCTTTTGCCACTTCCATTCCTAAGGATCGACACATTAACGTGCAAATCGACCTTTGCAGCTGCCTTGGCGCAATACCGTCGTAAAATATCGCACTTGTGGCGAAGTTTGGCATTTTGCCGTCTTCCAAGCCCATGCCTTATGGGTTATAGGACACACTTTTGCCGCATAACCCTGACTTTGCTCGACATCAACTAACGAAAAAACGGCTAGACACGTGTGTCTAGCCGTTTTGAAGCGTCAAAGGGTCAGGTCCTAGTAAACCATATGCATAGCTTCACGAACCTCATCCAAGGTTTCATTGGCGATTTCATTAGCTTTACGATTGCCTTCATGCAGAATCTCTTCCACATAGCCAGGCTTTGCGGCGATAGCCTCACGGCGTTCACGGATGGGAGCAAGGTATTCGTTAACCGCTTCGGTGACATACTTCTTAAGAGTACCCGAACCACCGTTGCCAACCTCTTCCGCAATCTCCACCTCAGTGCGGCCCGTGCACAAAGCAGCCGTAGTAAGAAGAGCAGATACGCCAGGACGATTTTCCTTATCGAACGTGATGAAACGTTCGGAATCGGTCTTGGACTTCTTGATGATTTTGGCGGTTTCCTCTGCCGTAAACGAAAGGCTGATGGCATTGCCGTAGCTCTTCGACATTTTGCGACCATCCAAACCGGGAATCTCAGGCACATCATCATTCAGAAGGCCTTCGGGTTCAGGGAACACAAAGCCGTAACGTTCGTTAAAACGGCGAGCGATTTGGCGGGTCTGCTCGATATGGGGCAACTGGTCCTTGCCGCAGGGCACGATATTGCCCTTGCAGAACAGGATGTCACATGCCTGATGCACAGGATACGTCAGAAGAAGGCCGGTAAGAGCATGGCCCGATGCTTCCTGCTCGGCCTTAACCGTGGGGTTGCGAAGGAGCTCTGCCTCGGATACCAAAGAAAGGAACGGGAGCATGCGCTGATTCAAA
>ENA-OPUE01001475-OPUE01001475.1-human-gut-metagenome-genome-assembly--contig:-NODE-1475-length-14109-cov-2.606589_pt1 | contig 14109 bp, 10 predicted proteins | sample MGYA00241466_ERZ501924 | MGnify/ENA primary metagenome ERZ501924 (study PRJEB25962, sample SAMEA2042223) | human gut metagenome | biome: human gut; feature: human-associated habitat; material: faeces...
TTCCAGAACCACCGGAAATCCCTCAATGGAACGGATTCCCTCGCCTACCCACTCGGCACCGATCATAATATGCCCAAGCAGCTGTCCTGCATCGGTATAATCATTTGCCGGAAACGCCGACAACTCTTTTAATTTACCGATATCGTGGAAAATCGCCGCCGTAATCAGAAGATCCCGGTTCAAAAACGGATAATTCTGCGCAAAATAATTACAGTTTCTTGTCACGCTGACGGTATGTTCCAACAGCCCCCCGACAAATCCATGATGTACACTCTTTGCTGCCGAATGAAATTTAAACCGGTCCGCAAATGTTTGATTGTCGAAAAATCTGTGCAGCAGCTGGTTCAGGTAAGGATTTTTCACAGAATCAATATATCCTGTCAATTCGGCATACATCTCCTCCACATCCTTGTCCGTACAAGGAAGATACTCCTTAGGATCAATGTCCTCCTCTGAAACACGGCGTGCACGCCGGATCGACATCTGCAGATTTCCCTGAAAGCTGGTGACATCTCCCGTAACCGCCACATAATCCAGCGCGTCAAACTCATCAATTCCCACAGAACCCGGATCCCAGATCTTGGCATCAATCGTTCCTGTTTTATCCTGCAGGATCACATTGTCGTATGCTTTTCCGGCTTTGGTCAGTGCCGCCTGTTTGAATTTACACAGATATACTTCATTTACTTTTTCTCCTTCTCGGAGAGATTCAATATATTTCATAATAACTCCTTATTTCCAATTTTACTGCAAAACCCCTGCTTTTAATTTACAGGTAATCTTTTTATAACCCTTAGTACCTTCCCGCATAACCGTAACCGAATAGGTTTCTTTCGGTGTCAGCTGCAACAGCACCTCCCGGAACTGCTCTGCACTTGCAACCTCCTGGCCTGCAACGGAACGGATCACATCCCCGCTCTGCAGTCCCGCATCCATGGCAGGCGAATCCATCTCAACTTTTTTGATATATACGCCCTTTGGAATATCGTATTTCTGCGCAATATGCTGGGTAACCGTAGAAATGTGCACACCAAAATACGGCACCTCTTTGTCCGCAAATAATAGATCAATCACTGGCATCAGTTCTGATATTTCCACTGCAGTGAGCGTATTTGCAGAAGCCGCACTATAGCTTTGCATCACAACACCGACAAGTTCGCCATCCATATTGATCAGCACACCGCTTCCATTCTCGCTGGCAACAATATCTGTCGTGTATACACTGTAATTATTGTCCGGGGTGGAAATTTCATTGTTGGTCGCCGTAATGGTTCCGGTCAGGATCGAATAATTCGTTCCAAGCGGACTGCCGAGGGCAATCACAATACTTCCCTTATGTATGGTGTTTAAACCAGCTGTTTTCATCACGGTGATGGCATTCCTCGTGGAATCTTCCAGATCCTCCAGATCCACGGTAAGTGCCGCAAGACCGGTATTCCCATCGTATCCGACCAGCTTTGCCTCTGCCACCGCATCATTTACAAAGGTAACTTTGATCTTTGCAGCATCTTTAATCGTTTTTTTCTCCGTAAGAATCCAGAGTTTACCTCCACTTTCTCCAATGATCGTGCCACAGCCCTGACCTTCCCGTTCATAAGAGTTGTTAAACCAGTCCGTATCACTGACCACCCCTGTGATCGTAACGATGGACTTATTTGCCGTATTTCCAATGGCGTACAGCTCTGTCTGAATCTGTTGGTAATCGTCCAGCGTCATCGGCTGTCTCTCTTCCGGAGTCTGTGTCTCCTCCTTTTCCTCAGACCCCTGCTCCGTTTCTTCCACCGATGCCTGCTGTGAATCCTGTGCTCCGGTATCCGGCACAGAACCTTCCTCCTGCCGCAGAACCGGAATCATAAAAAGCAGCACCAGACACACAGCCAGCGCAAATACACCCCCACAGGCAGCAGATTCCCCCAACCGGACCCACATACGTTTATAATTCTTTGGTTTGTCCTTAATCTGTTCTCTGACAAACGCATTCTTTGGTTGCTGTTTATCACTCATAACCACTATTATATTCGCATTTCCATGCACTTGCAACAATCACATTATTTTTCTTTTCCAAAATGGCACTTTGCGTTATAATACAAGAGAGAATACTATATAAAAAGGAATATCACTATGAATCAGAAAGTTTATCATACCCTTGAATATTATAAAATACTGGACCGTCTAGCAGATTATGCCAGCTGTGAAGAGGCAAAAGACCGCTGTCACAAACTGGTTCCCCTGACCGATCCTGCGGAAATTGCACATCTGCAGGAAACTACGGCAGACGCACTCAGCCGCCTGTACCGCGGAAGTGGCATCAGTTTTTCCGGCGTTCACAATGTCAACGCTTCCCTGAAGCGTCTCGATATCGGTGGCACCTTAAATACCACAGAGCTCCTTATGATCTGTTCTCTGTTGGAAGTTGCCAAGCGGGTCAAAGCATACGACCGAAGCGACCGCAACGATGAAAAAACAGATTCCCTGTCACCGCTTTTTTCACAGATCCAGCCGCTTTCTCCCCTTTTGGACGAAATCCGCCGCTGTGTTGTCGGGGAAGACGAAATTGCAGACGACGCCTCTGCGGCACTTTCTAAAACCCGTAAATCCATCCGGGGGATGAACGACCGCATTCACGCACAGCTGACTGGTCTTATGAACAACACAACCACCCGCAGCTATCTGCAGGATGCTGTGATTACCATGCGTGACGGCCGCTACTGTCTGCCGGTTCGTGCCGAATCCAAAACCTCGGTTCCCGGTATGGTACATGACCAGTCCTCAAGCGGTTCTACCTTATTTATTGAACCAATGGCTGTCGTCAATTTAAATAACGAACTTAAGGAACTGTTTTTAAAAGAACAGGAAGAAATTGACCGCATTTTAGCAGATCTTTCCAACCGTGTGGCAGAAAACGCAAACGGAATCCGTCAGGATTATACTGTTCTTGCGGAACTGGATTTTATTTTTGCCAAAGCCGAACTTGCCAAAAGTTACAACGGTGTTGCCCCTGTCTTTAATGAAGAGGGACGGATTAACATCCGCAAAGGCCGCCACCCACTCTTAGATCCTAAGAAAGTGGTTCCGATTGATGTACGTCTCGGTGCGGATTTCCGGCAGCTGATCGTGACCGGTCCAAACACCGGTGGTAAAACCGTCTCTTTAAAAACGGTGGGACTGCTGACTCTGATGGGACAGTCCGGTCTGCACATTCCGGCCGGAGATCGCTCGGAACTTGCCATTTTTCACGAAATTTTTGCAGATATCGGAGATGAACAGAGTATTGAGCAAAGCCTGAGTACGTTTTCTTCCCACATGACCAATATCGTCCGCATTTTACAAAAGGCGGATGACCAGAGCCTGTGTCTGTTTGACGAGCTCTGCGCCGGTACCGATCCGACCGAAGGTGCCGCACTTGCCATCTCCATCTTAAACAAACTGCACCAGTATGGAGCGGTCACCATGGCTACCACGCATTACAGTGAATTGAAAGTTTATGCGCTCTCCACAGAAGGTGTTGAAAATGCCTGCTGTGAATTTGATGTCGATACGCTCAGTCCTACCTACCGTCTGCTGATCGGTATTCCGGGAAAAAGTAATGCGTTTGCCATCAGTTCCAAACTCGGACTGGCAGAAAATATCATTGAAGATGCCAAAGGCCGCCTGAGTGAGCGCGACGTCAATTTCGAAGATATGCTTGCCAATCTGGAACAGAGCCGTATCACCATTGAAAAAGAACAGCTGGAAATCCAGAAATACAAAGCAGAAATTGAAGATTTAAAGAAGAAACTGACCGCCAAAAATGAACGTCTGGACAACAGCCGTGACGAGATCCTGCGCAAAGCCAATGAAGAAGCCGTACAGATTCTCAAAGAAGCCAAAGACCTTGCCGATGAGACCATCCGCAATTTCAACAAGTACGGACAGGGACAGGCGCCTATGTCCAAAATGGAAAAAGAACGCAGCCGTGTACGTGACAAAATGAGTGCCAGTGAAAAAGCACTCTCCATGAAGAAAAAGGAAACGGTCAACCACAAAGTACCTAAAAAGCTGCGCATCGGTGATTCCGTGCGTGTACTGTCCATGAACTTAAAGGGAACCGTGCACACACTGCCAAACGCCAAAGGGGATCTGTATGTCCAGATGGGAATCTTACGTTCCCTGGTCAACATCAAAGATCTGGTACTGATTGATGAAGATGCCTCTCCGGCAGCAAAAAAATACGGAGGTACTTCTTCCGGAAAAATAAAAATGAGCAAAGCGGCATCCGTTTCTACAGAGATCAATCTGATTGGTATGACGGTAGACGAAGCCATTGCCCATCTGGATAAATATCTTGATGATGCCTATGTGGCTCATCTGCCATCCGTCCGGATCGTTCACGGAAAAGGAACCGGTGCACTGCGCAATGCCGTACAGGCACATCTGAAAAACCAGCGGTACGTGAAATCTTACCGGATGGGAGAGCCGTCTGAGGGCGGTGCCGGTGTGACCATTGCTGCTTTTGATGTTTAAATACCTATTGATTTTTTATAATAAGGAGGGATTTCCATGTCCAAACAGAAAATACTGATTGTGGACGATGACAATAATATTGCAGAACTTATTTCCCTGTATCTGACCAAGGAATGCTATGATACCAAAATCGTCAATGACGGGGAAGAAGCCCTGCACGCATTTGAACACTATAACCCTAACCTGATCCTGCTTGATCTGATGCTTCCGGGCATTGACGGCTATCAGGTCTGCCGGGAAATCCGTGCCAAGTCATCCATTCCGATCATCATGCTCTCTGCCAAGGGCGAGATTTTTGATAAGGTTCTGGGATTGGAGCTCGGTGCCGACGACTATATGGAAAAACCGTTTGACTCCAAGGAACTGGTGGCCCGTGTCAAGGCAGTTCTGCGCCGTTACAAACCGGCTGCTGCCGCACCGGAGGCTGCCGATATCCGATGTGTGGAATATCCGGATCTGATTATTAATCAGACCAACTACTCTGTCCTCTATATGGGACGCACGATTGAAATGCCGCCAAAGGAGCTGGAGCTTCTGTACTTCCTTGCCTCCTCCCCGAACCATGTGTTTACCCGTGAACAGCTTCTTGACCAGATCTGGGGATATGAATACATTGGTGATACCCGTACCGTTGACGTACATATTAAGCGTCTGCGTGAGAAAATCAACGATCATGAACACTGGAGAATTGCCACCATCTGGGGTATCGGCTACAAGTTTGAAACGAAATAATTCATGAATGCTTATCGATGATAAGCAGCGAGGCTTTTATGAAAAAAACACTTTATCTGAAATTTATTCTGGCTTATATCATCTTCGGATTTTTTGGTTTCATGGTTGTTGCTACCTTTGTAAGCAGTATGACCATGGAGCATCTGAAGCGTGAAAAAGCAGATGCCTTGTATAAGGAAGCAACACTGATTGCCAACACCTACGCTTCCGACCTTTACAACAATGAAACCACTCTGGAAAGTGTGAAAAACCAGCTGGATGCGCTGGATACCTATCTTTCAGCTACCCTGTGGATCATTAACCCGTCCGGACGTCTGGTGCTCTGTTCCAATGAACCCATCAACGTGGAAAATGAAATTGTCATCGACAATTTTGACCCGACCATTACGGAAGGCTCCTACTACACCGTCGGGAATTTCTTTGATACCTTTACAGAGGAACAGTTGAGTGTCTTTGCTCCGATCACCTCCGATTTCAAGGTACGTGGATATGTAGTCATCCATTATCCGATGAGTAACCTCACCGCATCCTGTAACAGTCTGCTGAACATTTCCTATATTATGCTCGTCATTCTGTTTTTACTGTCATTGATTATCCTGATCTTTTTTACTGAGCTGGTTTATCTTCCTTTACGCAAAATCACGCAGGCAACCGAGCAGTATGCATCCGGCAACATGCACTATGAATTTCAGATCGACAGTGAAGATGAAATCGGATACCTTGGTGCAACCATTTCTTACATGGCAGGTGAAATTGCACGTTCCGAAGACGATCAGAAGAAGTTCGTGGCAAATGTTTCCCACGACTTCCGTTCCCCCTTAACCTCCATCAAGGGTTATCTGGAAGCAATGCTCGATGGCACAATTCCTCCGGAGCTTTACGAAAAATATCTGAACATTGTATTGAACGAAACCGAACGGCTCCGTAAGCTGACAAACAGTCTGCTGACCTTAAATAACCTGAATACGAAGGGAATGCTCCTGGATATCAGCCGCTTTAACATCAACGCCGTCATCCGTAACACGGCTGCCTCCTTTGAAGGCACTTGCAGGCAGAAGATGATTGCCATTGAACTCATCCTCACCGGTGACGAGCTTTATGTCAAAGCCGATGTCGGGAAGATCCAGCAGGTATTGTACAACCTTCTCGACAATGCCATCAAATTCAGCCACGAGGATTCCATTATCAGGATTGAAACCACGGAAAAGCACAATAAGGTATTTGTCTCTGTAAAGGACAGTGGAATCGGTATTCCGAAGGACGAACTGAAGCAGATCTGGGAACGCTTTTACAAATCTGATCTGTCCCGTGGCAGGGACAAGAAGGGAACCGGCTTAGGACTTTCCATTACCCGGGAAATCATCCGTTCCCATGGTGAAAACATTAACGTCATCAGTACAGAAGGCGTTGGCTCTGAATTTATTTTTTCACTTCCGGTTGCCGCAGACGAAGAGGATGAATACTAATTTCTCCGGCCAGATCAGAAGATACCACATTTATCATTCATTACAGAAAGAAGGAACAACATGCATATCATCTTACATCAGCCGGAGATTCCGGCAAATACGGGAAATATTGGAAGAACCTGTGTCGCCACCGGCACAGATCTTCATTTAATTGAGCCGCTTGGCTTCCAGCTTAACGAAAAGTCCATTAAACGTGCCGGCATGGATTACTGGGAGCATCTGAATGTCACTCGTTATATCAATTTTGAGGATTTCAAATCCCGGCATCCCGGCGCCAGAATCTGGATGGCCACCACCAAGGCGCAGCATGTCTATACGGACGTTTCCTTTGCACCGGACGATTATATTATGTTTGGAAAAGAAAGTGCTGGTATTCCGGAGGAAATTCTGATAGAATATTCAGACACGTGCATCAGAATCCCGATGTTGCCCACGATCCGGTCCTTAAACTTATCGAATTCGGTATCGATCGTTTTATACGAAGCACTCCGTCAGCAGAATTTCGAAAGTATGCAGCTTACCGGAGAGCTCCATCGTCTTCACTGGCCGGATTCCACTATGAAAACAGAATAAATGCACGAATATGAAACAATTGGAGTACCTTATGAGTCAGACTGGAATTTTAACCAAAGCAAAGAAAAAATTTATTGGAGATAAAGCCTTTTACCGTTATCTGATTTTTCTGGCCTTTCCGATGATTGTCCAAAACGGAATCACAAGCTTTGTCAGTTTCCTGGATAATATTATGGTCGGACAGATCGGAACAGAACCCATGTCCGGCGTTGCCATTGTAAATCAGTTATTTTTTGTATTTAATATCTGCATCTTTGGAGGCGTCTCCGGTGCAGGTATTTTCAGTGCGCAGTTTTTCGGAAAAGGAGACTTTGAGGGACAGAAATATACCTTCCGTTTCAAATTGTACGCCTGTCTGCTGATCACTGCGATTGCCTGTGTGCTGTTTCATTTCCTGGATGAACCGCTCATTTCCCTCTACTTAAATGACGGAGGTTCTGTCGGTAATACCCGGCTTGCCCTGTCCTATGGCAAAGAATATCTCGCCATCATGATCTTTGGTCTGCTCCCCTTTGCTGTTTCCCAGACCTACGTAAGCACGATCCGTGAAACCGGACAGACCTTCGTGCCGATGGTTTCCGGTATTGTTGCGGTGATTACCAACCTGGTACTTGATTATGTACTGATTTTCGGTGCCTTCGGAGCACCGGAGCTTGGTGTAGCCGGAGCTGCCATTGCCACTGTAATCGCCCGTTACACGGAATGCCTGATTGTTGTTGTCTGGGCTCACCGCCACCTTTATAAGAATCCTTATCTTATTGGTGTATATAAAGGATTACGCATCCCCGGATCCATTCTTGCCGATATTTTCCGTAAGGGACTGCCCTTAATGTTTAATGAAATGCTGTGGGCGGTTGGCATGGCCGTCATCGTACAATGCTATGCTGTACGGGGTCTTGAGGTGGTTGCTGCGCAGAATATTTCCTCCACAATTTCCAATCTGTTTAATATTGTTTATCTGCAGCTTGGAAACTGTATTTCAATTGTGGTTGGTCAGAAATTGGGAGCCGGTCAGCTCGAGGAAGCAAAGGATGCCGATAATAAGATCATCTTCTTTGATGTGGCGTGTTGTGCCTGTATCTCTGTCATTATGATCCTGCTCGGCGGTCTTTTCCCTGAAATCTATAAGACAGAACCCGGCATCAAGGCTCTTGCCAAAAACTTCATTATTATTTCTGCAATGGCGATGCCTCTGTGTGCCTTCTCCCACTGCAGCTATTTTACCCTGCGTTCCGGCGGCAAAACCATCGTCACTTTCCTGTTTGACAGTGTTTATACCTGGGTAGTCATGATTCCCTATGCCTTCGTTCTATCACGCTTTACCACGCTTTCCATCACGATGGTATTTTTCCTTGTCAGCTTTACAGAAATCATCAAGGTCATCATCGGCTTCTTTATGATTAAGAGTAATGTCTGGCTGCAAAACATTGTGAATTCTTATTGACCGGATGATAAATCCTCATTCAGATTCTTCTGCTGCTCCTGTTCTTTACGGAGTTCCTTTTCTGCCTTGTTGCGGATACGGAGCTCTTTAAAGAACTGTGTCAGCATATGGGAGCATTCTTCTTCCAAAATTCCCCTTGTCACCTTCACCTGATGATTAAACTCAGGCATTTCCAGAATATTTAAGATGGATCCTCCGCAGCCTGCCTTCGGATTCATACTGGCCATAACCACTTCATCGATTCTTGCCTGTACAATCGCCCCGGCACACATCTGACAAGGCTCCAGCGTCACATACAGCGTACATCCCTCAAGCCTCCAGTCACCTAATTTCCTGCTTGCCTTATTGATTGCGGTAATTTCCGCATGCGCCAATGTATTTTTATCCGTATTCCGACGGTTATATCCTCTCCCGATAATTTTTCCTTCATGCACGATCACGCAGCCAATCGGTACCTCACCCAATGCATAGGCCTTCTTCGCCTGCCGTAATGCTTCCTTCATGTACTTTTCCTGGTCGGTTAGTTGTGTTGTTTTCACCAGAACCTCCTGGTCATAGCTATAGTTTGCTTATTTCCCGTTCATTCCTCGCAAATGCACCTTTCCTTCCATCCCCGGAATATGGTTCAGATGCTCCGCAATTCTTTTGATCTCTGCTTCCTCATAAGCATGAAAAGTCATGCCCTTTTCCACAACTCCATCCACTTCTGCAATGAGTTGTCCACTGTCCTCAAACTGTTGTAGATAATAGGCAGGACATCCGGCAATCCACATACAGATCTCCTGAAGCTCCTGCAGGGTATGAAACTCTTTTACCACTGTTGTCCGGAATTCATAAGGAATAGCGGAGTTTTTCAGCAGCTCCACAGACTGCTGCACAGCCTTCACAGGAAAAGCATTATCAGATGCTTCTGCATGCGCTCCTTCTTCCGCAAGTCCCGTTGTCTCCTGATATTTCCCGGGTGCATTCTTGATGTCCATTGCCACATAATCAATCTGCTTCTTTCCGATCAGTTCCTCCAGCATACGTGGATGGGAACCGTTCGTATCCAGTTTTACTGCCAGCCCCAATTCCTTAATTTTGTAAATAAAGTCCGGAAGATCCTGTTGAATGGTCGGTTCTCCACCGGTAATGCAGACGCCGGACAGAATATGTTTACGCTTTTTAAGAAAACCAAGGATATCCTCTTCCGTGTAATGCTCCTGTGTCAGCGGGCTTAATACCAGTCCCCCGTTATGACAGAACGGACAACGAAAATTGCAGCCTCCGGTAAATACCGTTGCTGCAACTCTTCCAGGATAATCCAATAATGTTGTTTTATTTAAACCACTGATTAACATTGTATAACTCCCATTGACAAAGAATCAAAAAACACATATACTAAATAAGTCTGAACCGTGCAGCTCTTGTTTGTAAGGAGCTGCTATGGCTGCCCGGAGTAAGTGGCGTTAACGATTGGGTCTTACGCAATGGAGACTGCGAACCGTGTCAGGTTGGGAACAAAGCAGCACTAAGCAGAACCTGCCATGTGCCGTAAGGGTGCCTGATCTCAGTTAACTGCTCTGGTAACGCGTAGCAGTTCCTTATGGACAAAGTCCACGGTTCTTTTAATACATCAATTACTTACCTTCAATGTCCATATTGCCTTATTGGGCATGCCTTTGAATGGTGGTATAGTTATTTAGAAACCGTTATACCAGTCAATCCCTGCGTGCCGCTTTCTTGGCCTTCTTCATTTTATACATTTCCTGGTCTGCGGTCTCAATAATTTCCTCAATATCCAGATCCGGTGCCGGCTCTACAATGGTATACCCCATACTTGCTTCCAGTGTATACTCGTGGTTCGAATTTGCATTATAATTCTCGATTCCTGTCTGGATCTGGGAAATATAGTTCTTCGCATCTGCATCTGTGTAACCTTTGGACAGAATAACAAATTCATCTCCACCATACCGCATCAGCAGCTCACCATGCTTACGTACCTGATTCAATACATTGGCCATTGCCTTAATATATGCGTCACCTTCGTCATGTCCATACTGATCATTGACCTTCTTCAGACCATCCAGATCAAGAAACAACACAAATAACGGCTTACCTCGTTCCTGTGCCTCTTTTACAATTGCAGAAGAGAACTTGAAGAATCCGGCACGGTTAAAGATACCGGTCAATGTATCATATACCCACATGCGGTTCAGTCTCTCAACCATCGCATTCATAACTTCCTGCTTCCGCACGTTCTCTAAGGCATTATTAATATTCATAATAAACAAATGAAACCAGGAGCTGTCAATCAGGAGACGGCTCTTTCCCAGTACGCAGTATCCATAGGTTCTTTCCTGATAATGTACCGGAACGATGGTATAAAGCATACTTCCGTCATGTTCCTTGTATTTCTCAGGAAGCAATTCGTTTACATGAAAACGTCCGTAGGTCTCAAAATGTCCATTCCGGTAAACAATCGGAACTGTCGCATCCTTCGGATACGTCAGTAAATCCATATTTCCGGCCTCGGTATTCAGATGAGACATAATATCGGTATTAATGGAATTCGTGTTATATCCCAGGCAAAGGTAAAACTCCTCCGGATCTAACATGGCAATATATTTACGAATCTTCTCAAACAGATCCTTCTGTGTCTCCACCCCTACAAAGTCTGCAGAGGAAGCTTTAATAATCTCCGTATAGGTGGTAGTCTCAATTCGATCCTGTGCCAGCTTCCTGCGGAGTTCTGCAAAGTCTTCCTTCGTATCGCACCTGCATCCACAGCTTTCGGCAAACACCGGCCAGGAAAGAAGCTGCTCACTGCCGATCTTAGGCTTACCGGCAATCTCATCCATCAGATAGGTATATGCCTTACGCCCCAGCTCCTCCTCCGGACGCTGTACACTCGTAATACGGGGTGCATGGTTCTGCGCCTCATAAATATTATCATATCCGGTAATCATAATATCTTCCGGTATACGATACCCACGCTTTTCAAGTTCATACAGGGCTCCGAGTGCCATCTCATCATTTGCTGCCATAATAGCATCCGGCATATCCAGTCCGGAATCTGCAAAAAATTCCACAGCCTCCATTCCACTCTTAGGATGGTAATCACCAAAATAAATCCGATGATCCTCAATCTCCATTCCATGCTCTTCCAGTGCCTTCTTATAGGCATTCAACCGTCCTTCTCCATCAAAATTTCCCTCCGGACCGGAAATAAAGTTGATGGTTTTCGCACCATGCTTTTCAACAAGATGATTGATCAACAGTGTAATCCCATTGTCATTCTCCATACTAAGATTCGCCATACCCTCAACTTCCAGTGTCAGATTAACACAGGGTACTCCGGCATCATGCACATTCTGAACAATATTCGCAATCGTCTCAGCATTATATAACGTATCACCATGAATAATGACACCATCATAGTTCGTAAAATCGGGGAGCTTATAGATTTCCATCTCTCCGGTAATAAACTGTGTTGTTGAATAAGACCATACGTCACAACTAAATACATAGATGTCTGCCTGATCCTCTTTCGCCTTCTCTATAATTCCATTCAGAATCCGTTTCTGGCTGTCAAAACGGATTCCCCCCATAATAACCGCAATTTTCATAGCAATCCCTCTATCATAAGATAGTTCTTTTTTACTATTTCCATTATACAATTCTATGACACGATTCGCAAGTAATAACCAAATTTTCCATTATCTGACTTGCCATCACACCAGAATTGTGGGAAACCGAACATCTCTGCAACAAGCTTCTCTTTCTCGTAATATACACCGGGAACCCCCACTCCGAACTGTCTCACCTTTTCATCCACACGGAATAATAATAAATATCCATAATTCATCAGACCATGTACTAAAAAGCTGTTCTGCAGAATATGTTTCATTGATTCCGGGAGTACTGCGAAATTTCCCTTATTAACTCGATAGACTTCTCCAAGCTCCCTGCAGGTCTCCACCTTGTGACAGGAACAGCGTATCTGCTCCCATTCCCGATCGATCTGATGGTTCCGCTCTTCTCCGTCTGTCTGGCTCTGTAGTTTTCTTCGCTGTTCCTCTCTTTCCTGTTTATCCTCTTCCTGCTTATCTTCTCCCTGTTTGTCCTCTTTCCGTATATTTTCTGTAGCAGTAACAGCTAACTCCTGCTCTTCTGTTTTATCCGCATTGGTATCTGCTGCATCCTCTGCATCTTCTTCTATATATTTTTCTGTATTTTCACTCAATTCCTGTTCTTGGTGTTTCCCTGTATTTACAGATATTTTCTTCTCCTCATTATAAATTCCTGCCAGACTTCCCGCTTCATTCTGTTCTCCAACCGGTTTCCTCTGATCCTGATCCTCTCTCAAGTCCCGCTTTTTACACCTAAGAATTATTTCTTTTTCCTTGATCTGGAGTTGTAATTCTTCTTCCTCCGCTTTTGAAACCAACGCTGCTGCATCATTTTCGTCCTTCCACTGGATTTCCATTGTCCACTGCTCTTCGATCCGTGTGAGCCTTACGCTTCCCAGCAGTTTCTTTTTTTCATTCTGTTTTTCCGCATTTTCTGCATAAAGATAATAATTTTTTCTTACAAACATAAAAACTCCATACAATGAATATAGTCTGTACTACTATATTCATTGTATGGAGAAATCTATACCTGTTCTTAATAAAATACAGACCTTAAATCCCATTCTGTGCCTCAAGATAGCACATGTAATCATATACCATCATGGCAATCTTAAAGGTCAGCGCATCATCAAAGGTACGCACATCCAGTCCGGTTGCCTTTTGCAGCTTTTCAACACGATACACCAATGTATTCCGATGAATAAATAACTGTCTGGAGGTTTCTGATACATTCAGATTGTTCTCAAAAAATTTATATGCTGTGGATACAATCTCATCATCCAGGCTGCCCGGATCGGTATCTCCAAAGATCTCTTCCATGAAGATCTTACAAAGATTGGTCGGAAGCTGGTAAATCAGTCTTCCAATGCCAAGTGTCGCATAGGAATTTACACGCTTCTCCGCATAAAAGATCTTGCCGACATCAATCGCCATCATTGCTTCCTTATAGGACTTGGAAACATCCTTCAATTCCTGCACAATGGTTCCATATGACACACGGACATTCGTCATAGCCTCCGCACTGATTGTATCCACTATGCTCTGCGCCACCTGATGAATCTCTTCATACCCCTCTTCAGGCTCCAGGCTCTTAATCAGAATAACGTTGTTCTCATCTACCGCAGTAACAAAATCTCCCGATTGTGAAGAAAACATACCGCGAAGCAGTTCTGCTATCGTGCTGTCCTTTTCCTTATCCGCTTCAACCAGAAGTACAACACGTGGTACTGCAACCTCTACATGAAGCTTCTTCGCCCGGTTGTAGATATCCACCAGAAGC
>ENA-OPUE01001476-OPUE01001476.1-human-gut-metagenome-genome-assembly--contig:-NODE-1476-length-14107-cov-6.716909_pt1 | contig 14107 bp, 15 predicted proteins | sample MGYA00241466_ERZ501924 | MGnify/ENA primary metagenome ERZ501924 (study PRJEB25962, sample SAMEA2042223) | human gut metagenome | biome: human gut; feature: human-associated habitat; material: faeces...
CCACTTCCAGTCTCACACCTGTCTCTTCAAACACTTCTCGAACGACTGCCTCCTCAGCACTTTCTCCAAACTGGATACGCCCGCCAACAGAATAAAGGTACTCATCCTTCTGATTACCAACCATCAGAAATTTGTTACCTTTCATAATAATTGCTCCAACGCGTATATTAATATACCCATTATCAATGGCTACTGTACAATCCGATGCCATTTATGATTCCCTCCTAAATTCCTCTTAATATTAATCAATTTCAATCTCTCAGCCATTCAAGAACCTTTTTTGCAATTTCCGTAGGAGTCCCGTTTGTGCAATCTAATGTATCAAACTCTGTATCTCCTAAAGTGTCATGAGTCCTAAAATAATTATTATAATCGATTGAGCTTTGAATCCAACCCGCATCGTCTATCCCTCTGCCTTCTGTCATCCGTTTTCTAAGAACCTCCGGCTCAGCTGTAAGTGCCAAAACTTTTATTTCAGAGAAAAATCTTTTCCCGTATGTATGATGCAATCTGTCAATACCACCTGCCATAGTCCACACTACAGGCTTTTTGCATTGAGATATATTCTTTGAAACAGAATATACCTGTTCAATAAAATCATTTTCTTCTTCATCATTTTGTGGCCAGGCAATATTCCGAAGCCAATCAGCATCAATGATCACATACTCATCCGTTATTTTCTGAAATTCAATTGCTGTGGTTGTTTTACCAACTCCGCTACAACCAGTCAGGAAAAATATAGGTAACTTATCAAACTTCCACTCATTACCACATTTAGGGCACTTTATCACATTTCCTGTAACCTCTTTATCCCATTCTGTGTTTCCACATGCAGAACATATTCCTAACATTTTATAATCTCCTGTAATCTATCAAAATTTTCTTTTCCCGTTGCCCACACAATAGCAGGAGCAGACTTCGCTTCCTTTTGCCTAAACATTTCCAGTCGATATCTACCATCACAGACGTAAAAACTACCGTCATCCTTGTACTCAATAATAAGTGGCGGCGGATTCCAATTATCTACCGCGTTCATCATCTCATTAACATGACTGAAAAAGTATTCTATATCATTTTCCTCGGTCAAGTACTCCGGGGCTCCGGCTCTGATATTATTTAATAACGAAAGCTCAAACAGAATTATTCCTGTATAAAAGCGTTTTTCTTTTAACAGCCCCTCCGCCAAAGCAATGTTATGTCCATCATTGCGAAGAAAAAGCTGAATCCATTCCTCCAATTTACCTTTATTGCAATAATCTGCCGCTATTTCCAAAACACCATACTTTTCCATCTTATACTATTTTATTCCATTCATTTCGTTAATCATTTCAAGAGGTTTTACCGTCATTTGCGCCCATGCAGGCCTAAATCCGCTCTTAATCGCATTCCTTGCTGATTTGATATTAGACCATGCACAGCAATAAAATGGTACCTTACCTCTTTCAAGAATCTCTATGGCAAGCTTGCTTGTGAGTGCCGATGCAATTCCCTGCCTTCTATACCCCGGCAATACGTCAATTCCTATCTGCCACATAGTATCACCATCAGCTGAACAAGCTGCCAGTCCAACAAGTTTTCCATTATCATATGCTCCGACTCCAAGCACATCTAAATGCTTTCTATCCTCGCATAGGGCGTTACTCCATTCAGGCTTATACAAATCTGCAAAATCTGGCTGCTCAAGTACTTTTGTCTCTAACTTGCATGGCAAAGGCTTAAGTACATCCATATCAGGTAAAAAATACTCAGCCATGAAGCATACCCCAAGTCCATGTGGTCTGAATGCATCATTGAGAACATGCATATTTGGTGTTTCAAAACAGTGCTCCACAGCATATTTACTAATATACTTTTCCACAATGTCCCTATACTCTTCTGAAATGGTAGCAACTATATTATTTCCATAAGTGGTTAAATCACACACATGTGGAAGCTTTAAGTATCTTCTTGCAGACGGGTTTGCCACAGAAGTAACTATCACATTATCTTTTTTCAAAAAATCTTCCCAGTTACAATTTGAGTCTATTGCCGACTGTTCCAGCGCAACCCTAAGAATATCTTCATTGGTAAACAATTCTATTCCCTCCCCATAATAGATTCCATTTTATGAATCTATATTCTTGGCATACTCATATACCTTTTCTGACCATTCCCATATATCAGAACAATCATTTTCGATGTAATATACCTTTTCCTTCAGTGCTTCCGGTACATATGATTCAATCCTATTCTTCTCCTTTTCCGGAACAATAATTGCATGTATCCAGTCCGCTAACACAACTTCATTTTTGATTTTTAAAGGCAACACACCCTCAAATACTGCATTGGGATGCTTAACTATTTCATTATATTTAAAGAAAAATCTGACTCCGGGAGTAAAACCTATACTTAAATCTTTATCATCAGGAAAACGGCCGAGTTTCCTTTCCATCACAAGTCGGTCTCCTGCCTGACAGTTTCCCCATGCAAACATAATATAATCAAAGTAATCTTCAGGATCATTGGCTGCATTTCTTGCTTCTTTAGCAAGCTCAGCTGCACTCATCTTCCTTGCTAACACCGGTGAAAGTAGTGAACCGCATTCCAATATTTTAATTGCATTTTCAACTGGTGAAGTGTGGCACACCAAATCAGTCATACATCCTTTATATGTCGGACATGCTGTACATTCTGTAATCTTCTCGGGTACAGATACCTTAGCTCTATTTCGATCTGCAATAGCATCTCGCACTTTAGCAAGTATGTTTTCATCTCCAACCAGCTCGCATTCGCGGCCATTATCTTTTTCGTATTTTATAAAATCCAGGACTGTCTGTATTTCCCAATCCGTCATCTCAGGGTAACCAGACAATTTTTTGTATAAAACTCCGTCCCAGCATTCTGTAAATTCAAAATCTCCAAATTCTATCTTCATTATTTTTCCAACTCCAACAGTCTTAGTTATCAACATTCCCAAGAGATATCTCAAGCAATTCAGCTGCAACCTCTACATTCTTTATACGCATCAAATTATCCCAGACATCTTCCTTGCCTAAAAGATTCATACCTCCATGCCATACAATCTGATTATCAATTACAGCAAAATGCTCGTCTATCTCTTCTTTTTCAACGACAGTTATTCCAACACCCTGCATTTCACAAATTAGCTCATAATATACTGCTGCATTTCCATACATTGAGTTGTCTGGATTAAGTGTAATGACAGTCACTTTAACCCCTTTTTCCTGACGTTCTTTTACAATTTTTATAAACCTTGCAATCTTTTCAGCACGTATATCCGGGCTTGAAATGATAATTTCTTTTTCTGCCTCAACCAAATCCTGCTCAAATTTTTCTATATAATTACCTGAATCATATATTGCATTTATAATCTGTTTAGATTTGATTTCTCCGGTCCATAATGAAAATCCAGTCTTTCTATACGTTCTCAGACGCTTTCCATACATACGGTCAAAGTATCTTACATGAGAATCAACGTAGTCATAAACATATACTGCTTCTTTTCCTTCAAAATCACGGTTAAGTCTGCCAATATACTGTTCCAAACGTCCCTCAAAAGATACCGGCGCCGCAAGCATTAAGGTATCGAGTCTCGGGAAGTCAAAGCCTTCACCAATTTTCTGTCCTGTTGCAACTAATATTAGTGTTTCGTTCTTAGGAACCTGTTTTAATTTTGTACGTATTTCAAGATTCTCTTTATCTGAATTATCCCCATAAAGAATAAATACATGGTCCGCAGAACCTTTCAGGTTGTCTGCCAAGGTTTTGGCATGCTCTTTCATTCGTGTTAGTATAACCGGTGTCTTTCCCTCTTTTACACAGGATTTTACATCTTCGACAATCATATTATTACGTACTTCACTTGATGTAATAAGCGCATAAGCTTTATTGATATCATCCTTCGATTCAGAATTATCAACTACCCTAGTGTATCTAGGTACAAAGAAATGTCCTATTCCCTGTTCTGCAGCACGCTCAAGAGCAGTAAACTTGTGTCTGAGCGGTCCTAAAAGCATATATAAAATTTTTTCCATGCTGTCACCACGTTTTGGAGTAGCAGATACTCCATATACATATTTAGCTTTGACTTTCTGCAGTACTTCCATCGAAGATGTAGAAGCTGCATGGTGACATTCATCCATTATTACCATTCCGTAAGAATCTAATATTTCTGTCAGATTATCCTTACTGCTAAGTGATTGCACCATAGCAACATCAATAATTCCGGTTAATGTATTCTTGCTGCCATGAAGAATTCCTATAACACTATCACGTTTCTTCTTCCTGCCAGTTTTTGTTTCATATTCAGGCGGTTCTTCATCTATACATAAAAAACGTTGTAATTCTTCTACCCATTGAGAAAGCAAATCCTTGCTATGAAGCAATATCAAGGTACTTACTTTTCTCTCAGATATTAAATAACTACTCACAACCGTTTTCCCAAATGCTGTAGCCGCCTGAAGAACGCCCTCTGAATGCTGCAATAGCCTCTGTGCTGCCAAATCCTGTTGCGTTCTCAAATCACCCTTGAATGAAACACGAATCGGGCGACCTTTTTCTCTTTGATCCGACACATCAACTGCAATTCCTGCTTTACCACATTCATCGAGAATACTTTCTCTAAGTCCTCTTGGCACCTGAATATACCCATCAACATCTTTTCCAAGATAGACAGCGCTAAAATTGTAATAATTAGAATATCCCATTCTGGCATTCTTATAGAATTCAGGATTATCAAAGGCTGCCATGCCTCGGATTTGATTTTGTAATCTTGGCATTATATTTAAAGTATCCACATACAGTCCATCCGATAAAACCAAATGTAGTTTACCTACAACATCAGCCTTAAGAAACTCACATTTCTTTTTCCATGGTTTAGGCCTATTGGAACTATCTGGGCTTGCAAGTCTTCCGCGTGCTTCTGCCAATTCCTGTTGCCATTTTTCCATGTAAGCTTCAATATCCAGGGCACCAAGCTTTTCAGTGCCATGCAAGAGTACTTCCCACTGGTTAGGATAAGCATTCCAATTCTCATCCACAAACGCGCTGTTACCATTCTTTACTGCTTGTCCTTGCAAAGGAAGAGCAATAAGATTTCCTATACTGCTGGCAACATCCTGGGAAGGATACATTCTGTCGTAATAATGAAATGATTTCATGTTAACCGTCGCAGCACCCTTATCAAGCAACAGAAAACCAAAGTTTCTCGCTAGTGATGCCGATATCGGTTTCTTAAAAAATATCCATACATGTGCACCTCTGCCGGAACGTGAACGCTCCACTAATGGCTTTATTCCATTTTGCTCACACATCTTCCTAAGCGCATCTACTTCTGCATGCCATTCATTATCAACGTTAGCATAATCTGTCTGTTCTGCACCTTTTTCATGATTATCAAAATCAAATACAATAAATCTGCAAGTACCATCTGCTAATAACGGATAAATACCAAGCACATCGGTTCCATCTTCCTTAGTGCCCTTTAGGTGTTCCTTAATTCTCCACAGTTCTAATGGTGTCCACTGTGTATTTTCACATTCATCACAGAATACTTTTTCGCCTCTTTGTTTAGGGCACAGAGCGTTATTCCAACGATTATTGCATTGAGGAAAATATCCGCCATTCTTGCCTCTCTTTGCAAATACATCCTGCCGTCCCCAAAACATGGCAAAATACCTTTTTGCCATGTCATCTGTTATATATTCCGGATTGATAATTCTTTCGCCTTGGTCCGGATCATAGTTTTCCAGGTTTTCTATCTTTTCCTCAAAGTGACTATAATCTTCATATGGTATATTAGCCTTTTGTAATTGAGCTTTGAGAACAGTATTTTCGTTCTGTAATGAGCGAACCAACTTTCGTAATGAATCAATATCATATGCTTCAATATTCATAAACTTCGCCCTCCTGTTCTGCTATATCATCTTATTGGCAATTATCATTCCACTGCTGTTCCCTGCTATCCCACTTTGCATCAAAGCTTCTTCCTGTTTCTATCGCATTTGTTACAGGAAGCAGAAATTGCTTAATAACCTCTATGGTTTCCGGAAGAGTAACATCTAAAGAAACCTTCTTTTTCTTCACAAAGCTCTTCCACCGTGATAATCGTATCGCATCGTCGGAATATTCTGGATTAAATGCAACTATTGTATGTAATGAAGTTCCCCTATGATCAAAGGTTTCCTTTATGGCTTCTACCAATATTTGACCATCAAAATCATATTTCTGTGCATTCACATAAATATCATAAAAATCCTTAAATCTGCTATTATCATATCCCAATGAAACCATTACCTCAAACTTCTCCGCAATGCTTGAATATAAAGAATATGCATATACTTCCGGAGCATCTTCTGATAATAGTACCGGGAAATCCATAAGTATCCTATCAGGGTATATTACATCTCCAAATCCTATATCTATCGAAACTGGAATACGTGTCCTATCCATAAATGCGGTTATAGACACATTAACTCCATGATATTCCTTAAATTCCGTAATTGACTTAACATCCAATGATTCCAAATCAAACTTTAATGGATCATCTGTTGTGATAGAAAATATGTGCGTAAACACCGTTTTCATCTCATCAATATCGTTTCCTATTCCCCTCGCCAATAAGTCGATATCTGTTGTTGCCCTTGGATAATCTCCATCATATAATGCGTACAAGAATATACCGCCCTTTAGCGTGAACTTCTCACGATAGTCTGAAATTGATAATCTATAAAGTGTTCTTTCCATTCCATATGATCCCAAAAGATCCTGAAATGTTCGTCCAGTCTCCATAGCAACATTTTTAAGTCTTGCTTTAACTGATTCAGCATTCATTAAATAAGAACCTCCAAATAAGTTCGTAGTATTTTTTCGCATCTTAGCTTTTGCGCGTATTCGTGCAGCTTGTTCAAATCTCTATCAGACCGACCCAGATAATTAATAAGAATTTCCTTTGTTTCCTCTATCCCAACCTTGTTGCGATAAAAGAGAATATCAATTATGGTTTTCTCAATATCATAAATATTATATTTATTATCATCCTCAATCTGTTCAACTATGCCCACACTATACCTGTCCCCGGTAAAAGATACAACATGCAGGGGCGGCCATTCAGGTAGCGTTGATACCTTATGATTCCTCGGAATCGCTATATCCACTTCGCTTGGTCTGTAAGTAGAAAGGCCGTAATGAACTGCAGCACTCATCAGACATACTACGCCTTTTGGAGCATATGCCATGGCATAGTAAAAATCGGACTCTTCACCACTATATTTCACTGTCTCATATACACTTTTATCCAGTTTATAAAGGATTCCAGCATTGACCATCTTTTCAATTTCATAGTAAGTTGCACCCATACTCAATAGCTCAGTGGTCGTATATAGCCTCTTTTTTTCTGAAATATTCATCATATCAAACACTCTGCTTTACATAGATTTATTCTAGAATCATAATACTACATTCAAAATGAAATTTCAATATTTTCCACATTTATTTTATCTGTTGAATATTTTTAAATGCGATGTTAATCAATAGAATACCGTAATTTGCCTATTTTTATATTTTAGGCATTTCTGTTTTGATTATCAAAAAAGCCACCCTATCACACTAAGTATTTAGTAGATAAGATGACCTTATTCATATTTCCGGGATGGTCCATATTCTCCTCGCACCAAAAATTGCTTTCAAAATAATCATCTCTAAGGTTCTTGTTTTTCATGCTACACCTCCGTTTTGCATTTTCTCTAAAAACTAATTGTCCTATGCCGGCTATAATCAGCAATATTGCAATCGCATTAGCAAAAGTAAACGATCCCCCTTAGATAATATCTGCGCATTCGCTTCATAGGCGTGTGAAAATACCTCTGCTCTACGACGGCTTTTTTCTTTTGCCGTCGTGCGGCAGATTAAAATATTGAATTACAATTCATTGATGGTTGCAGTAATCGGCATGTTGCAGATGCGTTTTGCCGGAGCGAAAGGTGCAAGAAGAGAAGTGAACACAAGCAACACCAGTATTTCTCCAATAGATGTTAAAGGGATTTGCCATGCCGTTCCCCAATAATTTGTAATCATCTGCGAATAGAGAAAATGATGCAGCGGTAACCCCAGACCACAACCTGCGAGGAGTCCAAGCGTAGTGTACGTGGCGGTTTCCATGAGAATCATCTTCTTGATTTGTAAACTATCCATCCCCACTGCACGCATGGCTCCGTATTGATTTGTTCTTGCAGACACGCTCATAGAAATACTGTTTACCGTATGAATAATAGTAATCAATGTGATCACGGCGAGGAATCCATAAACAAACAGGCAGAACATAAAATAGGTATTTTGTGTGTCTTTGTTTTGCGCCAGTCGATCATAAAAGCGATAATGTCCATTTGCCAATACGTGAAGCTCATTTACATTCTGCTCTGTTGCTTTTTTGGACAGCTGTACGTCAAGAACAGCATAGGCATCTTTGCCTGTAATTTCCTTGAACGTTTTCTCTGAGCAAATCACAGTTGGCTGATCCGATGTATCAAAGGGACTATCTTTCAAGACTCCAGCCACGGTAAGCTCTGTCTGCTCCAGCTGAATCGTATCTCCAACCTTCAAAGAATTGCTTTTATCAAAAACCGTCAGTACACCGTTGCCTTCAGAGACAGCCGATATATCACCTGCAATCAAATCTTCAGCTGCCCACTGAAACTGCTGATTCTCATAAGAAATCAAATCAATTTGCCCCAATTTCCCTTCATATTTTGCAGGAAGGCTTTGATACATCCGCCCAAATACCCGCTTTACATACGGCCGGCTTTCCACCTCTTTGGCAAAACTTTGTTTAATGTCGCACAGATTATCAGGACTACTATAAAAGACATCTGGTGCCCATGGCTTTAAGGGATTGAGTGCCATATTCACCCATTGTATAAGAACGGAAAAGCTCAAAATCATAATGATGCTGAGTGCAAAGGAGCCAGTCATGAGAAGTAGATTTTTGGGAGAGGATACGGCATGATGAATCCCCAAGGCCATCTCAATTTTCAAAAAGTTCTGCTTGATTGGCCGGGATGTGTTCCAATTTTCGGAAAGATTTCCGGTAACAGCCGCAACCGGAGAAACACCTGCCGCCCGCCTTGCGGGAGAGATGGAAGATAACAGCACGGTCAAAACACCAACAACAATTCCGCTGATGATACCGACACTACTAATCCCAAATAGCGGAATCTGTACAAATTCAGCGCCCGCACCAAACCGGAGCAGTGCACAAAGCATCCATGTGCCCACAATCCCAACTATCACGCCAATCGGAACCGCTGTTTTGCACCAATAGAGTGCTTCCAACTTGACTATGTGCATAACTTGTGCCCGGCTTGCTCCAATACAACGAAGCATTCCAAAAAATTGTGTTCTCTCTGCGGTTCTGCTGTTCAGGCTTCCCGCAATCATAAAGACTCCCGCAGCCAAAACCAGAACAAACAAGATTGCAGCTACAAGGTACATTCCCATGACATAAGAATCACTGCTGAAGCCCGTCAATCCCAGCAAAGCCGTGTTTTCGGATAATGTTTCGTCGGTAAAGCCATATGTTTTCCGCAACTCTGCAATCACCTTACGAATATGGATATTCTCGTAAAAGCGCACAAAACAAACGGGAGCAAGCTTACTTCCTTCTGCTTTTGCAAGACTTTGGAAGGAGTCCCAATTTAGAAAAGCCCCCACAATGTCGGCATCTGTGGTAATGGTAACATCTCCTCCAAAACCGGAAATCGTATAGCCAAAATCTCCAGCTGGTGTATGTACGGTAATCGCCTCTCCAATCTTCAGAGAAAGCAGTTCTTTTGAACGATTCGAAAGTAAAATTTCATCCTCTTTTGTAGGATATCGGCCTTCAGTCAAATTGTCATAGATCTCCGTTAGAATCGCATTATCACCACCTACGATGACGCAGCTTTTTCCATTGATCGTATAGTCTTCGGATAAATCAAAGTTCAGTCCGTCATAACGGGAGGACGTCATCACATCTGTTCGCTGTGCGATTTGCTCAATCTGTTGCTCGGATGGCTCCTTCAACATGATATGCCAGTTCCCATGTTCTTTGATCACTCGTGTCTTTTCCATTCGGATCGCCATATCTGCCATGCTGAAAATCATCGTAACCAACAGCACTGAGATAATGATGCACAGCATCGTCATCCTATTCTGTCTCTTCCGCACCTTTGCAGAAATCGGAATAAGGCTAAGATAGCTTTTCATTCGCGGCACCTCCCGAAGTCGGTCAGTACACCGTCCGATACCTGCAAAACCCGGTCAGCCGTTTGCGCGATACTGCGATTGTGGGTAATCATAATGATGGTTTGTTCGTATTTTTTCGACGCCTCTTTTAGCAAGGCAATGACCTCGCTGCTATTCTGCGTGTCCAGATTGCCGGTCGGCTCGTCAGCTAAAATCAGGGCTGGCCGGGTAATCAGTGCCCGCCCAATTGCCACACGTTGCTGCTGACCACCGGAAAGCTGGCTCGGCAGGTGATTTCGGCGCTCTTTCAGATTCAGCACCGCCAGTAGTTCTTCCAGATACTTTTTGTCCGGCTTCTGGTAGTCCAGCAACACAGGGAATATGATATTCTGCTCCACGGTCAGCTCCGGCACAAGGTTGAACGCCTGAAAGATAAAGCCGATATTCCTACGCCGAAACACGGTCAACTTCTTGTCGTTCATGAAAAAAATGTCCTTGCCGTCGATCAGCACCTTGCCTGACGTAGGCGTGTCCAATGCGCCGATCATGTTCAGCAGTGTACTTTTGCCGGAACCGGATTCTCCAACGATTGCCACATACTCTCCTTTGGGAACAGAAAAGCTAACATCTTTCAAAGCCTTGACCGCGGTTTCCCCGTTGCCATAGGTTTTACAAATATTTTTGACTTCTAACAAGTTCATAGTGCAAACACCTCTTTCTCAATAATTTTGCTGTCGTAAACGGATGGACTTTCGTTCCCTGTCTACGATGGAAAGAATAGCACCCCAATATTACTGTAACCCTACAACCAGCCTACAATTTTGTAGGAATTGGGAAATTCATTATAAAACTCGTTCCAATTCCTAATTCACTTTCCACTTCTATTAGACCCCCATGAGCTTCGATAATTGCTTTTGCCAACGGCAGGCCAAGCCCGATCCCCTGTGTATCCTTTGAAAAGCGGCTGCGATAAAACCTCTTGAAGATGTGGTGTAAATCTTCTGGATGAATCCCGCACCCGTTATCCTTTACTGTGATTTGAACAGCAGAGGGCAGTGCCTTCCATTTGATGTGAATGGTATCGCCCTTTTCTGTATGGTCCAGCGCATTTTTCACAATGTTGCCAATCGCTTCACTCAACCAATCACGGTCACAGAAAAGGGAAATATCATCTGCACCAGATAAGACGATCTCTTTCTGTTCCTGCTTGGCACGATACGCAAAGTGTAACTCCAAATCCTGCATCATATCCGCTACATTTTGTATTTCCTTTTCAAATGCAATAGAACCAGCATCCAACTTTGTGATTTTAAGAAGGCTTTGCACCAGAACTTCAATACGGTCAAGCTCCTGCTCGGACAGATCAGCAAATTCTTTCACGGAGGACACTTCTATATCCTCGTCTTGAAGGAGTCCGTTATAAATATTGAGTGCTGCCAGCGGTGTTTTCAGTTGATGGGAAATATCAGAGATCGTATTTTTCAAAAATTCCTTTTCCCGGAGTTCATTATCTGCATGAGCGTTTAAGACAGCCGCCAGAGAATTGACAGCATGAAATAGCCGATATAGTTCACCCTCGTAATCACATTCAATACGAGCGTCAAGATTCCCATCAAGATACGCATTGATCTGCGATACTGCCTGCTCCATGATCTTATTTTGTTTTCTGAAATAGGAACAGCATACTGCCAACATGGACGTTCCAGCCAATAAGGAAACAAGCAATAAAAACAGCGAAAACTGCTGATAGAACAACCATAAAAAACCTTGTGTCAGCAGAAGGGAGACTACCCAAATAACGGATACAGCAAGAAACAATTTTTTTATTTCCTTGTTTGCAAATATTTTCATAGGCCACCTCACTTGATTACATTCCATTTGTAGCCCATACCCCGAACTGTCAGGAGCATTTGCGGTTCGCTTGGATTATCCTCGATCTTCATACGAAGCCGACGCATATAGACCGTAAGGGTACTACTGTCGATATAATTCCCGTCGCAATCCCATAGCTTATCTAAAATTTGTCCCTTTGTCAGCACCATGCTTGGGTTTCTCATAAACAAGCACAGTAGCTTGTATTCCGCGGCAGTCAAATCCAACAGTTCCCCATTTTTGAAAACCTGTCCTTGCAGCAAAAGAACTTTGATGCCATTCGACTGCAATTCTGTGTCTGCTGCTTGAAAAGAATTTGCACGTCGAAGTAAGGCGTTAATCCTTGAAACGAGAACCCCCAGTTTGAACGGTTTTGTGATATAGTCATCACCTCCAATATCCAGCCCCATAATAATACTTGTTTCCTCATCCGAAGCCGTCAGAAAAATAATTGGCACCTTTGATGTAAGTCGAACTCTTTTGCAAAATTCAAAGCCAGACCCATCTGGCAGAGATACGTCCAACACCAACAAATCATATTTTCCGTCTGTCCACAATTCCTCCGCTTCTTTGAGCGTTCTGGCGATATTTAATTCAAATCCCTGCTTTTTGAAAGCAAAAGAAAGCCCGTTAATCAGGCTTAGATCATCTTCAAGAAGTAATATATTACTCATACTTTTCTGCCTTTCCTTGTTTTGTTCGACCATCAATCGGCTTTTCCGCATCCTTTGGAATTAGCCAGATAGTTGCCATCTTTACAGCTCCAGATATGCGCCCGGCGGCACAATAGTAATTTACTCTACGAGGTGTCACGCCCCATTTTTCGGCGGCCTCTTTTAGTGTCATATAATCCATTCTGCACCTCCACAGAGTACATTATAGTTCTTTGTCTCGAACAATACAAGTTTATCACCAATCGCAGCTTTATATAATCGGCATAATCATACGGCTTGTCAGACATAATAAGGTCATTCCATCATATAAACCGGAACGATACAATATTATTGAGGTGAACGATTATGCCGATTGATGATTTGACTGCTTTAGGGCAAAAAATGCGGGAAGCCCGAAAGAATAAAGAACTGACAGAGTTGTCCGAGAAATTTGAAACAAATTGAGCCAGTGAGAGAATCGTTAAAATTCACTCACTGGCTCTTTTCATTTTAAGAGAGCTAGTTCGTCTAACACTATATGTATCATCAAATGAAAATTTATCTGTTTTATAATTTCTTCACGAAACATTATTTCCAACTGAATAAGAAATAATTTTTACTTATTTCCATATTACGCTTTGCCTTCGTTCAAATAACCCAGGCTTGTTCAAAAAACCTGATGGAAATGCACTGACAAAATCATTATCTTTTTTTCCTAACCACATGAACAATTATAGCAATCACAACGATTGCGGCAACCATGCCAATTAGGGGGAGCCATGTGTCTACGATACTTTGAAACACAGCCTCCCATTTTACATTTTCAGGTAACATGATTTACACCTCCAATTTCTTTTGCTCTGTAACAATGCGTTTACAAGATAGATAGGTTGCAATGAAATAACTCCCGTAAACAATGAGGAAAAGAATAATTGTCAAACCGATATTTGTAGAAATATGGATATTCATAAATTCCTCAACGACAGTCATTGCTTTGCCGATTAAGAAAGCCGAGTATATTCCGGCAACAGTCAACGGAATTGCAAAAAACACAGCCGTCTGCGTAAAAAGTGTGCGGTTAATTTGCTTGCGCTTGGCTCCCAACTTTTGCAGCAATCCATATCGGTAAATATTGTCCGTCGTTTCTGTGAGCTGTTTTAGTGCCAAAAGAGCAGCACAGATCAGCAAAAAGATTAAGCCGATATAACAACAAAGGAAACTCACCAAAGCATTGAGGCCGTAGAACATTTCATACATCATGTTCTTTTCTGCGTACCGATAACCATGCGCTTCGTCCAATCCAATAGGGATCATCTTTTGCAGGATTTCATTAGAATCCGCATCCGGCTTATATTGTACCAAAA
>ENA-OPUE01001477-OPUE01001477.1-human-gut-metagenome-genome-assembly--contig:-NODE-1477-length-14098-cov-2.777825_pt1 | contig 14098 bp, 15 predicted proteins | sample MGYA00241466_ERZ501924 | MGnify/ENA primary metagenome ERZ501924 (study PRJEB25962, sample SAMEA2042223) | human gut metagenome | biome: human gut; feature: human-associated habitat; material: faeces...
GCTCATTCAGCCGCGCCTGATACCCGGCGCATCGGTTCAGCACGCATAACAAAAAGCACCCGCACGGGTGCTTTTTGTTATATAGATTTCATTATATAAATTATGTGCAATATCGAAAGGTCTTGTCGGTGACAATGCGGGCGAAGATGAGCCCGAGCGGAAGTGCCGCGATGATGAGCAGGGCGGAGGTCATCCAAACTGCCGCATCGCTCAGCGACATAATGCCGAGATTGTAAATGGCTTTGTACAGATACAGCCCCGGCACCATGATGACGATGGACGGCACGGTAATCGACACGCGCGGATAGCCCACATAGGCTTTGAGCAGCGAGGCGAGCAGTCCCGCGGTCAGCGCGCCGAGAAAGGCGGCGATGGCAGGCGGACACGTGCTCAAATCCACCAGCTCCAGCCGCAGGGTGTTGGAAACGGCGCCGATGGCGGCAGCTGTCGCGGCGATTTTCACCGGACTGTTGAACATGACTGAGAAGCCGAACACGCCGCAAAAGCTAAACAGCAGACGCAGCACAAGATACTGCGTGGTGTTGAGATGCAGATTCATAAAATCAACCGGCGTCAGGTGCAGCAGCAGCGCCATCATCCAAGCGGCAAGTGTCGCAACCATGACGACAAGAACCGCATAGGCGAGCCGCTCCAAGCCCGAGCGCATGTCCAGCTTGGCGAGGTCAATGCCGCTCGTGATAAACGGAAAACCGGGAACGATAAACAGCATGGAACAGATATAACCGGCTTCGTGCTGAGAGGAAATGCCCAAAAACATCTCTGCCAGCCGCAGACAGCCGGCGTATATCAGGCACGCCGCCGCAACCGAGGTGACGATGCACAAAAACAGCGTGAAGTGATGCTTGGTCAGCTTGCAGCGAATCGTGTTGCCGACACCTGCGCCGAGAAAGGCAAAGCACATTTCCCACAAACCGCCGCCGAGCAAAAACGTAAATGCGCCGCACGCGAGCGCGGCGGCAAAGCCCAGCGCGAGCGGGGAGTACAGGCCGTGAATTTGTTCGATGTCATCCAGTCTGCTGTGCAGCTGTTCGCCGGTGAGCGACAGCCCTTTTTCGGGAAAATCCGCGACAAAACGCTCCAACCGGTTTAATTTCGATGTGTTGACGCCGGTGTTGGTCAGACACAGCGACTGGGAAAAGCTCTCCGTGCCGTCAAAGCAGGTGTACTCGACCGACATCAGCCCGATGTCCGCGGAGCACACCACACCCAAGCATTCGGAAATGGTATTCATAGAACTGCGCACGCGCCATGCGCCCGTGCCGCACGACAGCAGCATCAGCCCGATGCGTCCAATCACGGACGCCTTTTCGCTCAGGGACGCCTGCGTGATGGGCAGTTGTTTTTGCTGAATATACTCATGCCACGGAATCGCCATGTGATTGCGCTTGATGGTCTGTTCCGGCATAGAAAATCCCTTCTTTCTACTATCTTATTGTAGTACCGGAGAGAAAAAAGTCAAGCAAATACCCGTGCATTGGATATAGAAAGAATCAATATATGGCGTCTTTACATCATTCGCCAATCGGCGTATAATGGGGGCAGAAAAGAGGGATCGAATATGAGCAGTATTTTCCCGAGAGAACAGCGGGTAGAACAGTTATTTGACCGGATTTTACGCGATCCGCGCGCGTGCCGGCGGCTCAAGGAAACCTTTTATGAGAGCTGTCCGGAAACCGACTTGATGGACGCGGACAGCGTGGAGGCATCCGACAAGATTTTCGCCAACGCCTTGATTCACGCCTATCAGAACCAAGACCTTTCTGCCTTTTTGATGGCAATTTGCGGCAACAGCATGTTTGACCTGCTGCGCAATTCGTTTTTGATTCCGCTGCGCTTTAACGACAAAGATGTGGAAAATCCGGTGATTCTGACCGATGAAACCGGCGCTTTGCGCGACAATCTGCCGGTTGCCGTGCCCGACAAAAAATACAAGATTTTTTGCGATTTATATCGAGAAAAACCGGAAATTCGAGATTTTCAAATGTGTCTCGCCTATGGCTTCCGCGAGCGGCATTTTTACAGCGAGGACTTGAAGGTACAGACCGACAAAATCGGCGAGCATCTGGGCGTGCTGCTGCTGTATCAGCTGCCGAAGGACATAGAAAACCACGCGGCAGACGCGGAAATTTATGCGACCGTCTGGAACTACATGATGCAGCTGGAGGAGACGCTGCCGCGCGCCTTCATGTATTATGGAAAGATGGAAGAAGACGGAAAAGAGCTGGAGAGCGACCGCATCGGCATTTTCCTGCCGTTCCACCACTTTGAGAGCCGCATGAAAAAGTACATGGAAATGGCAAACGGTATCGGGCTTGCCTGCCGTGGAAACATCGTGGACATGCTCCGAGACCGAGCATCCATCACGCCCGCAAAAAAATGATAAATGACGGCATCTCCGCTCATTTTTCACCGGAATGTCGCGTGGTATTGCTGTGAATACCATGAGAGAAACACCATCAATCTGTCGCTGTTTATCCAGCAGATGATTCAAAACAGTCGGCCGCTGTTTCAGGCGTTTCAGCCCTGCAATTTCACGGATATGCTGCAAAATATCTGTACATTTCATCTGAGCAGCGCCTGCTATGCGTATTTGCCTGCACCGGCGTTTCTCACGGCGCGCGAGTCGCTGCTGCGTCCATGGTATTGGAGGAATGTCTGTCAAAAATTCCGCCGGTGAGAAAGGATCCGCAGTCCGTGCAAACATTTTTGCTGGAGCAGTGACGGTACCTTGATTGAACAAAAACTTTATTTTGTTCAGTTATATTGCTCGTCCTTTTTCTTTGCAAAAGCGTGCCGCATACAATCACGAACAGCACCCCATTTGTTGGACAAGCATGATACCATACTCGTTCTGCAAAACGGAGTGCTATTCAATATTTAGAGATGACCTATCTGTGTTTTTTTCCTCGCTGCCGGATACTTACTGGTAGTCGACCCACGCACTGCCTACATCCGACGAACGCACACAGTTTTCAATGAAGCGAACACCTTCCGCACCATCTCGAATGTTCGGGAACCACAGATCACGCATAACCGCATCTGCATTTTCGCCATGATTGACACGATCCATTGCGGTTCCGAACCGGCGATACAGATTTGCCCAAGATTCAAACAAACCCTCGGCATGTCCGCCTCCCATACGGTCACAGGTGATGGCTTCGTCGTTCTGATAGAGATATCCCTGCCCGCGATCCAGAATCTGAACCGGTTTGCCCTGCTCGGCAAAGATGATCTGATTGGGATGCTCATCCCACCACTCAATGGATGCCTTTTCACCGACTACACGGATTTTCTGCTGATGCGTCGAACCGGCATTGACGCAGCTTGCCCACAGGTTGCCGACTGCTCCGTTATCATACTGAATCAGAACAAAAGCGTTATCTTCCAACGGGGCGCGGCTTTTGACAAAGCTCTGTCGGGAACACATTAACTTTTCGATTTTGAGATCGGGAACCATGGTCTCGGCGAGGAACAGTGCATGTGTGCCGACATCTCCCAGTACATAGGAAGGACCGGCCTTTTCCGGCGTGACGCGCCATTTTGTACCCGGATCATTTGTTTCCACGGCGGAGGAATGATAGCCGTGTGCAAACTGCATATTGATGATGCGGATCTCGCCCAGCATACCTTCCTGAATCATATGGCGTGCCTGATGAATCATCTGCGCACCGGTGTAGCCGTAGGTTACGCCCACAATGCGGTTGTGCTTTTTTGCCAAAGCGATCAGTTCATTCGCCTGCTCCTTGGTAAAGCAAAGCGGCTTCTCACAGATGGCATGCAGTCCGGCTTCAAGTGCGGCTTTCAGAATCTCATAGTGCGTAAAATTCGGGGTCGCGATAGATACCGCCTGAATACCGTCCGGACGCTTTGCCTCTTCGGCAAACATGGTTTTGTAGTCTGGATAGCAGCGCTCGGGGGCAACCCCCCAGTTTACGCCGAACTCCCGTCCGCGTTCCTCATTCACATCAAAGGCGCCTGCACACAGCGTAAACAGACGATCTCGCAGTGCAGAATTGCGATGGATATAGCCGATTTGGCTGCCGCGACCGCCGCCGACCATTCCCCAGCGGATGGGCTGTTCCAAATGAAATTCTTCGTTGAACATAATCAATATCCTCCTTAGGCAATTTTCATTTCGGTTAAATAGTCCGAAATCGTGAAATCGGCTTCGGTTACGGCCTGTACATCGGCAATGGTATACTGCGGATTCAGCTCGGTCATTACAAGACCAGCGTCCGTCACCTCAAACACGCACATTTCGGTAATAATTTTGGTTACACAATGCACCGCTGTCAGAGGAAGCGTGCATTTTTTCAGAATCTTAGGTATGCCGCGCGCCGTGTGCTCCATCGCCACAATGACCTGTCGAACACCTACGAGCAGATCCATTGCACCGCCCATTCCGGGGGTCTTTTTTCCGGGAATCATCCAGTTTGCAAGCGATCCCTCCTGATCCACCTGCAGGCTTCCCAGAATCGTAACGTCAACATGACCGCCCCGAATCAGACCAAATGAAGTCACGGAATCAATAAAGGCACCTCCGGTGGAAACTGCGGCCGTTTTGCCGCTGGCATCCGTAACATACGCATGCTGTGCGCCTTCCGGCGCTTTATCCAATCCGATGACTCCATTTTCCGACTGAATTGTCACGCGGATATCGGCAGGCAGATATTGCGGAACCAGCGTGGGCAGCCCGATGCCGAGATTTACAACCATACCATCTTTCAGTTCAAGCGCCGTTCGCCGTGCAATGATTTCTTTGGCGGAACGTGCTTCCAATGCGTTCAGAGCTTCACCCATGATCATCTCTCCCATCCACGATGTAATCCACCAAAATTCCAAATGTCTGTACATTTTCAGGTCGAATCTCTCCGACAGACACCATTTGTTCGGCCTCTACGATAACGATGTCGGCGGCGGTTGCCATCACCTGATTGAAATTGCGTGCGCTGCCCTCATACCAAACATTTCCTTCTTCATCAACCTGCTGCCCGCAGAGCAGTGCAACGTCCGCTTTCAACGGGCGCATCAACAAATAATCTGCACCGTCAACTGTCTGTCTTCCAACCACATAGTCTTTTGCTTCTTCAACCAATGTTCCCACACCGGTTTTTATTAAAATGCCGCCCAGACCGGCACCGCCTGCCCGAATCATTTCCGCCAAGGAGCCCTGCGGCAGCAGATCAATGCGCATGGTACCTGCATTCATTTGCTCTATCGCCTCTGCGTTCAAGCCAATATGCGTGGCAATTAAGCGACTGACCTGATGATTATGAATCAGCTTTGCCACACCATAATATGCTTCTCCATTCGGACCTTCCAATAGTCCGGCGTCGTTGCAAATAATGGTAAGATTTTTCTTCTGACTGGCTGCCAATGCATCCATGAGCCGATGTGCCGTACCACACCCCAGAAATCCGCCGCACATAATGACTGCACCATCCGGAATGCGTTCAATGGCTTGCTTCGCGGAAAGTCGTTTTTTCATATTGTACCCTCTTTCCTAACTACACGCCGAGCTGCTCCCGCATAAATGCACGTGCTTTCTGTGCGTATTCCAGCGGATCAGCCTTGGCAGGGTCCTGTTCTGCCTCTACAACGATCCAGCCTTCATAATCGCTTTCCTTCAGAATCGAGAAAATCGCATCCCAGTCTACGCAGCTGCCATCACCCGGCACCGTGAACATACCGTTCTTTACACCCCACAGAAAACTATGATTTCCAGCCTTGACCTGTTCAAACACTTCGCGCCGAACGTCCTTGACATGGATATGTACAACGCGGTTGATATACTTCTTGAGAATTGCCACCGGATCTTCGCCTGCAATTGTCGAATGTCCGGTATCAAACAACAGACCAACCAGTGCCGGATCGGTCAGCTCCATCAGATGGTCGATTTCCTCCAGCGATTGAATGCCGGTGCCGACATGTGGGTGGAATCCGACCTTCATTCCCTTTTTCTGCGCGCGGCGGCCCAGCTCATTCAGTCCTTCAGCCAGATTTTTCATCTGTTCTTCGGTCAGAATCGGAGCGTTCGGGAAAAGAGGGGTGTCCTCCTGTCCATGCACAGTCACGCCGCATTCACCAACGCCGATGACGCGCGCACCCAGTCCATACGTGAAATCCATGTGCTTTTCAAATGCATCATACGTGCGGTCGTTCTCGAATGTCGTGAAGAAACTGGAAAACCACATGTTGCAGATCTGCAGACCGCGCAGATCGAGAGCCTTCTTGAGCACATCAAAATCCTTTGGATACTTGCAGCCGCCCTCGCTGCCCTTATATCCGGCCAGTGCCATTTCGCTCAGGCACTGCTGATAGGTCAGTTCACCGCCCAGAGAGGGCAGATCGTCATTTGTCCAGTTGATCGGCGCACAGCCAAATTGTACTTTCATATGTATTCTCCTTAATATTTCCGCAGATTTTTGACGACATCGTTGAGCTTTTTGTACGCTTTTCGCACGGATTCCTTTTCGGAAACGGCCGCAGTACCAACACGCCAGAAGTTCTCATAGCCCTCTGTCATCGTGCAGGGCAGCACCATGATTTCGATCAGCGTCGAGACCTCGGCCTGCTTGCTCGCTTCGACAGCGGCGTGAAGCTCGGCGAGCGTGGTAACGCGCCAAGTTTTTGCACCATAGGCGGAAGCCAGTGCAGAATAGTTTACCGGAACATAGCCGCCGGTCAGTCCGCCGGTAGACTGTTCGCGGAAGCGGAATTCCGTGCCGAAGGTACCCATGCCCTGCGAACGCTCCAGATTATGAATGCACTGATGACCGCTGTTGTTGAACAGCAGAACGTTGATCTTGTGTCCTTCCTGTATGCTGGTCAGCAGGTCGGAATGTCCCATTAAGAAACCTCCGTCGCCGACAAAACTGTATACTTCGTGATCCGGGTCCGCCAGCTTGACACCAAGAGCGCCGGAAATCTCATATCCCATGCAGGAGAAACCATATTCCAGATGATACGCACCCGGGCGGCGAGCGGTCCAAACTCTCTCCAAGTCAGACGGCAGGCTTCCCGATGCCGCAACGATATTGTCCTCGCGCAGCAGTTCATTCAGCTCCATCAGCACGCGTGTCTGGTTCAGTGCGCCGGATTCCGGAGACTCCAACTGTGCCAAACGGGTCAGCTCGGTCTGCCAGGAACGCTTGGCAGCTCGCACTTCATCGCCCCAGCCGGTGCGCCAGCCATGTTCCTGCAGAGCAGCACCCAGAGCTTCTACGCCTTCACGCGCATCGGCAACCACGGATTCTGCATTCAATTTGAGCGCATCCATACGACTGGTATTGATGGAAACAAAACGGGCATCGGCTGCAAAACCATTTTTAGAATTGGTAACAAAGTCATTGAGCTTGGTTCCAATTGCGAGAACCAAATCTGCTTGCTTGGCGACTACATTGGCGGACAGCGTGCCGCAGATGCCCGCACATCCCAGATACCAATCGCTTTCGCAGCTGATTTCTCCCTTGCCAGCCTGCGTTTCTGCGACCGGAATGCCAAATTTTTCAGCAAAAGCCAGAACCGCTTCACCTGCGTCACTGTATCGGACGCCGCCGCCCGATACAATCATCGGTTTCTTGCTGCTCATCAGCAGTTGTGCTGCCCGATCCACTGCCTCGGCATTCGCGGGCTGGCGATCCAAATACCAGACGCGTTTTCTGAAGAATTCTTCCGGATAGTCATAGGCTTCTCCCTGCACATCCTGAGGAAGGCAGACAGTGACAGCACCGGTTTTGGCAGGATCCGTCAGAACACGCATGGCGTTGAGCATAGCCGTCATAAGCTGTTCCGGACGCTGCACACGATCCCAGTAACGGCTGACCGACTTGAAAGCGTCATTCACGGAAACCGAATAATCTTCGTCATGCTCAAACTGCTGCAAAACAGGATCCGGCTGACGATCTGCATAGGTGTCGGCCGGCAGCAGCAGTACAGGAATACGATTGACCGAAGCCGTTCCGGCTGCAGTCACCATGTTCAGCGATCCGGGGCCGATCGATGCCGTGCAGGCATAGATTGCTCGCCGGCGCATTTGTTTGGCAAATGCCACGCACACATGGGCGATTTCCTGCTCATTTTTGCCCTGCATGAACGGCATTCTATCGGCATATTGCTCCAATGCCTGACCCAGTCCGACTACATTGCCGTGACCGAAAATTCCCATGATGCCGCGTACAAACTTTTCTTCTTTTCCATCGACGCAGACATACTGCATGTCAAGAAAGCGTACCAGCGCCTGTGCCATTGTCAATCTCGTTGTGTTCATGTTCTACTCCTTTCAACGGTAATCGTATCCCGATTTGTAGGTATAATAATAATCTTTATTCGTAGCAATAAATCGTCCTGCAAGTGTCAATGCAGTCACTACCAACGCAATCATAACATCCTGCGTCATATTTCTCACCTCGAGCAATTCGCTTCTTTCGTTTTATTTGCCCAGTACATATTTGTCAAGAAGCCGGCTGGTTTCTGCGGCAACCTCCGCCACATCATGCTGCCAGTGCTTGGCACTGACCAGCTTGTAGCTCCACCATCCATCGTAGCCCGTGTCCTTGACCGCCTGCACCCACTCCGCAAGGGGGATGTCTCCTTCTCCGGCGTACATGCCGCGCAGGATGGTTTCGTCGAAGATTTCTCCCTCTCTTGGAAGTCTGCAGTCACAAAAGTGAATGTGGTATATGCGATTGGGGTCAAAGTGCCGCACATCGTCCGGCGTTGTCTCGCCGCCGACAAACAAATGGAAAAAGTCAATGACGGTTCCAAAGTTATCGCGTCCAACCGCCTGAATCAGCTTCTGCGTCGACCGGAGAGAATGGATTGGTGACCAGCCGACAGGCTCCAGCTGGAAACGCACACCATATTTCGCGCCGATGTCACAGATGCGTGCGATGTTTTGAGCTGTCAGTTCAATTCCCTCATCTTCCGGACGGCCTTCCAGAGCCAGCAGCGGAACGAGCTGGATACAGTCACATCCAAGCTGCTGTGCAATCGCTGACAGCTTTTCTGTTTCTGCCAGAGTTTTCCGTACGGCGTCATCGTCCGTGCGTTCAACATGCGCGATATCGTTGATACTGATAATCTTCATGTTGTATTGCTGTAATCGTTCCGTCACATCGCTCCACGGATTCCCAGAGGACATATAGTCCCAGATTTTGGTCGCGGCAACTTCCATTGCGCCAAATCCGGCTTCGCTGGCAAGACGGATATCGGTCATTAGATTGCTTTTCCAGATGGATTTTGTATGCAGCGCTTTTCCGATCATAAATACGTCCTCCTCAACGCTTATCCTTCACAGGAATCAGGCCAGTACTTTGCGCCGGGCTGCTCCACCCACAGATACTGCGGGTCAAAATCCGGTTTGATATACGGATTGCCATCCAAGTGTCGGATAACCCAAAGGTAATACATGGCATAGCCAGGAGCGGCAACCTGCGGATGTACTTTATTTGGTTCAATCAAAACGGTGTCGTTGTGTTCCAGCAAAACGCCCTCGTCTCCCAGCCGCAGCAGGCCAAAGCCGTTCTGAGGATAAAATTTATAAAAATAAATTTCCGGTTGTGCATGAGAATGCGACGGGAAGCCGGACCATTTTCCGGGATAGTGCATATCCTCTCCGAACATGATGTTGGATTCCGGCGAAAGCTTTACATCCTGAGCCGTTCGCACAATACGAGTACCGGCTTCATTCATAAATCCCTTTCCACGTACTTCCTCCACGATGTCTTCTTGCGCGCGGATCACTGGCGTGAAATCACGGTTGTTTTCGGTGCGAATAACCGCAATCTCACTTTCCTCCGCAATGCCGCGCAATCTGATAGGGATATTCCTTGGTAAATTGACACTCCAGATCGTGTCATTTGTGTAGGTGGGCCGAATACCTCTTACGGTTTTCCCGTTAAACTCAATTTCGATTTCGCCGTAAAGCAGAACAAAGACACGTTCGAGCGGTTCATTATCCTCAAATTCCATATCTGCGGACAATTTCAATATACCGAAGTCCATCAGCATCTCACTGTGTTTGCCATTTCGTTCTGTAATTGCGTGATACCCCGTCGAAAAAGGCTCCTGTTGATGAATTCTCATGTTATTTTTCCTCCTGCCATAGCATGTGAATGATGTGAAATGCCTGTTCTTCTACTTGCGCAACCGGATCGCGGAATAGGCGGAGACGATCGAATTCGTCCGGCTTCTCCCGCATCTCGGAACGCAGGCAGTCACCAAACGTCTTGCGTAAGACCGTTCCAAAGTTCATTTTTCCAACGCGCGTTTTTTTGAGCTGTGAAATTTCCTCGTCTTTCACGCCGCTCGCTCCATGAATTACCAGCGGCAGCTGGCAGGAATCCTCAATCTGCTGCAAAACAGGAAATTGAATCGAAACCTTGCGAGTGGCCAAACGGTGGATATTTCCAACTGAGACCGCAAGCCAGTCTACTTGTGTCTGCTCCTGCATTTTTCGCGCTTCTTCCGGATCCGTCAAATTGATCTCGGTTTCTCCGATGTCGCTGTACGGCACCGTGCCCAGCTCAGCTTCCAGAAATATATTTTTCTTGTGCGCATGTTGCGCTACCTCTTGGGTTATCTTTAAATTTTCCGTTATCGGAAAATGCGAGCCGTCAAACATCACCGAAGTAAAGCCGGCGTCGATCGCGCGAATAATCGTTTTTATTTCCGTGCAGTGATCCAGATGAATGCCGACCGGCACACGCGAGGACTCAGCCAGGGAATTCAGCAGCGCCGCCCAATGTTCAATCGCCATAACTGCACGCGCGTCACGATTGAGCATGAGCAAAACCGGCGCGTCGGCGCGTTCTGCGGCGCGAATAACAGCTTGTGCATCTTCGTACCCAAACACATTAAATCCCGCAACGATACGCTGCCGCTGTGCCGCCTGCGCGACATAATCCTGTTCCCATTTCATGGCATCATCTCCTTTTCGTGCTGTGCACGATGACGTTCTGCGGCTTGCAGATCAGGCATTGCATCTCCGCAGCTGATGGTTGTCAGCGCCAGGGAAGCGCAGGCTGTGCCGAGCTGCATCGCATATGCCAGACCGCGCTCTCGCAGAATGCCGTACATCAGTCCTGCTGCATACGCATCGCCCGAACCAAACGTCTTGATGGCTGCTGTAGGAATGATGCCGCAGCGCAATACGCTGCCGTCGGACGTGTATGCTGTCGATCCGTTCGCACCGTCCTTTACAATGACCAGCTTTACGCCGACATCCAACAGTGCCCGCGCCGATTTCTCATTGTCTTTGTTGCCCGGCATGCTGAGATATTCGACGGCATCGAACTCTTCGCGGTTGCCAATCACAATGTCGCACTGTTCCATAACACGTGCGTAACAACGTGCCGTTTCATCCTTCGAGGTCCAGCCGAACGGTCTGTAATCAATATCCAGAACCGTCATCGTTCCATGGTCTCGTGCCAACTGCAATATTTTAAACATGGCTTCGCGCGATGGAGATTGGGAGAACGCAGTGCCCGAAAGCATCACGCATTTTGCCGCGGCAATCATATCGCCGTCTACGTCCTCTGGAGAATACAGTATATCGGCTGTTCCCTGCCGATACAGATATGTTCCATGATGGAATGCATCTCCGCCGGTCGCATATCCGCCGCTCTGTTCGGCGCTGATGATTTCTGTTACTGCAATGCAGTTGCGAGCCCCTGTCCGATCGACTGCAATTCCTTTGGTTTCAATGCCTTGTGCCTGCAAAGAGGATAGGATATACTCTCCCATGCCATCATGCGATACTTTTCCAAGAAATCCCGTTTTCAGTCCCAAGCGCGCCGCTCCCTGCACAATGTTTGCAGGCGAGCCGCCTACCGATTTTGTGAATGCCGGAATATCTGCAAACGTGCAGCCTGCTTTTGTCGTGTTTATATCTATTCCCGCACGTCCTGTTAATAACAACTCGATGTTTCGATCTCGTGTATGTTTCATGATGTATTCCTCCTTTTGACGTTCACTTTCTCTTTTGTTGAGTTCATCATATCATTGTGGCGCTTTTATTTCAAGTTTCGTTTTCTTTCGCTTTCGATTATTTCGTATTTACATTTCGTTTTGTTTCGTTTATACTGTGAAGTGAAAGGAGTGTGTATTATGCTCAGCCGTATTGAAGAAATCAGAAAATTGCTTTTTACGCACAAAAAAGTATTGGTTAACGATTTAAGTGCCCAGTTTGATGTGAGCCGTGTGAGCATTCGAAAGGATTTGCAGCAGTTGGAAGATGAGGGCATTGCCAAGCGCGTTTACGGTGGTGCAGTGCTTGCCGATTACGCTTTGCCTTCGTCTCTATCTAATGTGAAGGATCGAACACGGATTGCCTTAGCCGAACGCGCTTGCGAGGAGATCCAAGATGGCGACAGCATCTTTTTGGGCTCCGGACAAACCTGTTGCTATTTGGCCAAACTTCTCGAACGTTTTCACAACCTGTCGATAGTAACCAATAATATTACCGCGCTCAGCGATCTGTTAAAGACAGATTCCCGCGTATATCTCCTCGGTGGTGAAGTAACTTCTACAGATGCTCACACCCTATTTTCCAGTCCCGAAAATCCAAATACTTTTACAAATCATGTTTTTGTTTCAAAGGCATTCACAAGCATTTCAGGCATTGATCTGCAGGCCGGTCTCACCGTACACTCTATTGTTTCCACGCATATTTATCGCAATTTGCCGTCTATCGCGCGTTCTTGGTATTTGATGGCAGATCATCATAAATTTGGTCAGATCGCCATGTATCCTGTCGCAGAGCTTGATGCGTTTCAATATCTTATCACGGACGATGTACCTGAAGATTACCGTGCTGTTTTTCGTCAGAGCCATACGGAGATTCTTTTGACGCAGTCCGACAAGATTTGTCCATGTAAATAGGCTATCAAAGCGACATTCTGAAGAAACGTATTTTATATGTGCGTATGCTCTTTTTTGACGCAGCAATCCCCCCTGATGCAGTCTTTTGCGTTTCTGCATCAGAGGGGATTTTCCAGCTTGCTCCGTTGTATTTTTCGTCTCTTTGGATGACAAAGCCGCCGCAGTCCACGACTGCCACCAGAACTTCATCGTCCGGACAGCCGGTAGAGAAACCGTCCACCAGCTCACAGCCGGTCATCTGTGCGAGTTTTGCCGCAATCGGGCTGACTTCATTGCCGGTTACACACAAAATCTTGTTTCTCTTTTCGTCCGCCTTGACCACCAGAGGGCCGCCCCATCCGGAGGCGCCGCGGGTAATTTTTACTGCTCGATACATGCGTTTGCCCTCCCTTACGCGTTCTTGCTGCGCATCGCCAAATAAATGCGTTCTGTGACGATGCCGCGGATAAACATGACAATCAAACCGACAATCAGATAGCGCAGTGCGAGTGCGCTTTTATCCAGTCCCAGCTTGGTGATGCCGTCCGCAATGCTGGACGAGGACATCGCGCATTTTTCGCGGCTGACCGTTCCGTATATCTCCATTGACCACGATTTCACCACACGGAACATTTCCACCGTCGCCATCAACAACCAAATGGGCACGTTTCAGGCGATAGAATATTTGGTAAACATGGGTCATACGGACATTGGCTATGTGCACACGACGGAGTATATCAGCAGCTGGAGCGAACGCGCACTGGGATACCGGCAGGCGCTCGCACAGTTTCGGCTTCCTTTATCCGATGATAAGGTATACCGCGCCCGCTACAACGGCGGCAACAGCTATGACGATTTTTGTCAGGTCATCACTTCGGGTGCGCAGCTCCCCACCGCCTTGGTGACCGATGACGATGTCATCGCCGTCGGTGTGATGTGCGCGCTGCAGGACGCGGGTTATCGCGTGCCGGAGGATATTTCCATCGTCGGATTTAACAATCGGCCGGTGTGTGAGCTGGTGCATCCCATGCTGACATCCATCGACGTTCCCAAACAGGATTTCAGCACGGAAGCCGTCGACGCACTGGTTTCGCTGATCCAAAAGCAGCAGCGCGGCGAGCTGCCCAAGCTGGCAGTCAAGCGACGCATTACAACCACCTTGATTGAACGACAGTCTGTGTGCCGCATTCCGTAACGGCGCACTTTTGCACAAACA
>ENA-OPUE01001478-OPUE01001478.1-human-gut-metagenome-genome-assembly--contig:-NODE-1478-length-14087-cov-2.927737_pt1 | contig 14087 bp, 10 predicted proteins | sample MGYA00241466_ERZ501924 | MGnify/ENA primary metagenome ERZ501924 (study PRJEB25962, sample SAMEA2042223) | human gut metagenome | biome: human gut; feature: human-associated habitat; material: faeces...
CCGCCGATGGCGCTTGCGGCGTCGAGCTGCGATTCTTCCAGTTCAACGGTGGTGCCGAAGCTGGCAAGCAGGCATTCGACGGCGGCGACGTCTTCAGCGGTTGCCAAGCTGTTGGGGCAGTAGGCGGTAACGCCTGCCAGCACGTGTGCGGGTGTGTTCGGCGCAGTGCGTACGATGCGGACGGGCGCGCCGAACTGTTCTTCCAACCAAGCGATAGTCTTGCCGGGGGCGATGGTGACGACGGTCTGTTCAGGGCGCATTGCTCCACGGATTTCGGCAATAACGGCCTCGTACTGGTAGGGCTTTACGGAAAGGAACAGGATGTCGGCGTTTTCGGCGACGGTGATGTTGTTGGTGCCAGCGTTAATGCCGAATTCTTCGGCTACGGCAGCGGTGTGTTCCGGCGTTGCATTGGAGCCGTAGATTTCACCAGGCGCAACAGCGCCGCTAGCGATAATTCCCTTGATCATGGCTTTGGCCATATTTCCGCATCCGATGAATCCAAGTTTCATAAGAACCTCCTTGTTGGCGGCGGGCTTCAATAACGCGTTGAGGCGAATAGTGTTGCGCTCTGCTGGCGCCGTTTTGTGAACGCGTTTTACATTAGATCGATTCTATGCGATGCGCTCGAGGAAAGCATCTCGTTTGCGAGGAATTAATTAAGTGTTGAAGCTTTGCCGTGAAGTTCGTGGCGCGATTGGCGGGGCGGCGACAAGTGCGGGGTTGCAGTGCTGGATATTTGGGGCTCGCGAAAGTGGGTAGCTGGCGAACGCGGGATGCCCAGCGAGATTCGCAGTGTCCATGGCTGCGCGGCGCCCGATGGCGCTCGGCGTGATCCTCGAAGCTCGCAGACGCCCAATGCGATTTGTGATGCCCGTGGACGTTTGGCGTCCGCGGGCGCCAAACGCGATTTGTGACGTTTGTGGCAGCGCGGCGCCTGCAGACGTCCGGCGTAATTCGCGGCTGTCGGGGACGCGCGTGCCCGCGGACTGCTTGACGTGATTCGCAGCAGCTGAAATATGCCCTGTGGTTGCTTCTTGTATGAACGGTATACTTTTACCTAATTGATTTGAGAGGGGCAGGGAATGGCTAAGAAGAATAACGCGAAGAGCGCCGGTGGCGGAAACGCTGCCACGAAGACCGAGAAAAAGGGCAAGAACCAGATTTCTCAGCAACAGGCGCGTGCGAATGCAGCGCGTGCGAGCGCGAAGATCAGCCCTGCACCCGAAGGGCCCGCACCTGCTATTTCGGTGCTGGTGCCCATTTGCAATTCCGAGCAGTATTTGGAGCAGGCGCTTGATTCGCTGATTGCTCAGACGTTCACCGACTTCGAAGCACTGTGCATCAACGACGGCAGCACCGATGGTTCTCTGGACATCATCAAGCGTTACATGGAAAAAGACCAGCGTTTTCGCCTGATTGATAAGGATAATTCCGGTTATGGCGCGTCAATGAACTTGGCCATCGACACCGCACGTGGCGAGTACATCGGCATTTTGGAGCCCGACGATTTCTTCGAACCGAATGCGCTGGAGTTGCTGTACGGCTTGGTGAAGGACGCAAGTGCTGATGTTCCTGTTGATGTGGCCAAGGCGAACTACTGGTTCTACTGGAGCACGCCCAAGGAACGCAACCAGCTTATAAGTGTGTGCAAACCCCCTATGACGGATGCCCCCTTCAATCCGCGCGATGTTCGCGAAGTGTTCTACTGCATCCCTTCCATTTGGTCGGCGCTGTATCGTCGCGAAATGCTGGTTGATAAGGGCGTGCGCTTCCTTGAAACGGCGGGCGCAAGTTTCCAGGATCTAGGCTTTCAGTTCAAAGTGTGGGTAACTGCGCAGAAGGTTGTTATGTCCGAAGAGGCCATTCTGCATTACCGCCAAGACAACGAGGCGTCTTCTGTGAACGACGCGCAAAAAGTGATGTGCGTGTGCAAGGAATTCGACATGGCCGAGCGCTTCATCAAGAACGATCCTGATTGCGAAGATTTGCGAAAAGTCCTGTTCAGGCTGCGTTATGACAGCTATATGTGGAACTTTGCACGCTTGGCGCCGGAGCAGCGTCGTGAATTCGTGGTCAAGATGCATGAGGACTTGCGTGCTGGGTTCAGGGGCGGCGCGTATGATCGCTCGCTGTTCAGCGACTATCAGAACGCGAACCTGCGCTATTTGATGGAGCACCCAAAGCGCTTTGAACAGTTCTTCCCGAACAACCCCACGCCGCTGCGCAAGGGCTTGTACTATCTGCTGGTGGCAGGCCCCAAAGCCGCACTGAAAGCTGCGGGGAAATAAGCCAGGTGGGTATATAGGGATAGGCATTGTTTCCCCGTTTAGCGGACAGAGCCTCGCTTGCAGTGAATGAATTGCGCAAGCGAGGCTTTTTTGTGCGCTATGTCGTACTGGGGAAACGGGACTTGTCTCTATATCCCCAGTGCGACACCTATGCGACAATGTCGCCAAACTGTCGCGACAGTGTCGCATGGGTGTCGTTTAGGGGCGATATTGCGTCGCAGTGCTGTCGTTTGTCGCGCATGGCAGCGCCCTCGATTGACCAAAAATAGACGAAAGAATTTTGGTCAATCGCCTGTTTTCGCCCGAATAGCCCAAAAAATGAGCTGATTTTTTAGTCTATTCGTAAGATATGCGACAATAGACCAAATAATTACCGACATTTTTGGTCTATTCGGGATGGTGCCTCATGTCGTCAAAATATCGGGACCTAAGAACCCTATTTCATATCTCAGAAAATGACGCCAGGCTTGTGTACGAGCAGCGCTTTAATTCCAAGGACGCCGTGCGTCTTAACTTTCAGATAAGCGGGAATCAAGCATTCTACGTAATGGACTCCGCGATTTACGAGCTAATTATCAAGGCGATGGAGCTCGATAGAGACATTGACCGCACCATAGGGATGTTGCCGCAGAGGGCCATTGAGCAATACATGGACAAATGCCTTATTGACGAAATCGTGCTTACTAACGGAATCGAAGGAGTTCACTCGACGCGCAGGGAAATCGACGATGCCCTTGAAATGCTCGCCGAAAAGGACAAGACGGGCAGGTTTTTAGGCATTGTTGAAAAATATCATGCGCTAAGAGTGCGTAAAACGATTCCTATCGCTACTTGCGCTGATGTGCGTGCTTTGTATGACGAGCTGGTTCTCGATGAAGTAAGAGCCGATGATCCGTCTCATGTGCCAGATGGTCAGTTTTTCCGCAAAGGGCCAGTAAGCGTTCTAGATGCCTCGCATAAGCCAATACACCAGGGCGTTGAACCCGAATCAAAGATCATTGAACTGATGAATCAGGCATTGATGATCCTTGCTGATGAGGCCATCCCCGCGCTTGTACGGGTGTCGGTGTTCCATTTTCTGTTCGCCTATATTCATCCGTTTTACGATGGCAATGGGCGAACCAACAGGTTCATCAGCAGCTATGTCCTTTCTCGCAGCTTTAGCCCTATAGTCGGGTATCGCCTTTCGTATTCCGTGAAAGAGCGTATCGAAAAATATTACAAGGGGTTTTCGATTTGCGAGCATCCGCTGAATAAGGGAGATATAACGCCTTTTGTGATTTCCTTTTCGGGGCTGGTGGTTGATGCGATGGAAAGCATGCTGGATTCGCTGCAGGCGAAGCAGAGCGATTTGGCTGATGCGGTTGGGGCGGTAAATCGCGCAATCGCTACCAAAGAAGAGGACGCCGGTCTTTGGCGAGTTGCGTTCATTCTTGCTCAAGCGGATCTGTTTTCGGAAAACGGTGCAACTACTGAAGAGCTGTGTGCGGCAGCCGAGATGTCCGAGCCCACAATGGCAAGGAAGCGCAAGCTTATTAAAGAGCTAGGGTTTTTGCGAGAGACGCGCAAGGGCAGGCAAAGGTTCTACTCTTTGAATTTGCAGAAGATGGGGTAGGGGCTTGCCGTCCCCGAAAAAGCATGACTTACGTTTCGAGTGTACAATGAGCATATTTGCCGATCGGGGCTTGATTTGCTTCAGAAAGAGGAATGAATGTCGGAAATAGTTGACGGTCTCAGCGATAGGTCTACTTGGAGGACGGCATGCAAAGTGCTTCTTGCCGGAGTTTCGAGTTGGGCCTGCGCTCGTTGTTTGAACGTGGATGCAGAGGTCGTAGTCTGGGTCTGCCTGTTCGCTCTTGAATATATCGCTTTAAGCAGGTTAAAACCAAGGAATCTGGCAACAAGAAAGCCGCTATTGTGTGTGGTGTTCCTGTTCACCTTTGTGTTCGCAGTCAGTTTGATCCTTGGCGATCATATTGTGGTGCCCGCTAGTGGGGGCTATAACGCTCATGTCGATGAGAGCTATATCGCACCATACCACCTTCGCGATTTCGCCCTTTTCGTGATGCTTCTTCCTGGTCTCTTCGCTCTGTTTGCAGCTCCTGTTCAGTTCTTGCAGACAAGACGTGAATCTCAGCGTAACGGTATTCTTGAGCCGCGCATGGACCGTTTGGGTGCGCGATGGGTGTTGCTGCTTTCCGCCATTGTTTTTCTAGGCTGGATTCCTTACATGGTGATCTAATGGCCTGGTTTCATTTTTGGCGATTCCCTTTCGTCCCTTCGCCAGGCGATGGGATGGACTGCACTGAGCAATCACTTTCCGGTTGTTTATACGATCTACCTGAAGTGCTGGCTGAAATTTGCTGGCATTTTGGGATTGGGCAACACTATTGGTGTGGGCATGTCGTCGATATGTCAGTCCGTTTTGATGTCCCTGGGCTTTGGTCTGCTTGCGCGTTGGGTTGTGGTTCGTGGTGGCGTCCGCCCTGTTGCGGGGATTGCGATAGCTCTTGTTTTTTCGCTCACTCCGTACATTGCGACATACGGAATCGCTCTTTGGAAGGATCCTCTTTTTAGCTCGGCAGTGCTTGTTTTCTCGATGTGTCTTGCTGACTATGCTTGGTCTAGAGGTGAGATTGCGCAAAGGAAAAGCTGGATTACTCTGCTGCTTATTTCGTCCCTGGTTATGGTCTTCTTCCGAAATAACGGCGTCTATATTCTGCTCGGAACGCTTGTCCTGCTGGTGATTTCCTTGATTGTCAAGTCCCGTTTGCGGCATGCGAAAGGGTCTGGCCGTGTGATTGGGTGTATGGCGGCTGTCTTGCTTGTTTTCGGAATCGTAACCGGCCCTATTTATTCTTTTGGTGGCGTAGTGCCATCGGAAGCATCAGAAAGCGTCGGTATTCCGCTGAATCAGATGGCGCGCGTTGTTGCGCTGGATGGTGAGATGTCCGAGCCTGATCGTGAATACATGAATTCAATTTACCCACTGGAAGAATACAAGTCGACCTATACTCCCTGCTGCACCGACAATTTAAAATGGGCGCCTGGTTTTAATGATTCTGCGCTTAGCGAAGGGCTATGGAGACATTGGGCTTCTATGCTTATCAGAAATCCAAATGCATACTTTCAGGCTTGGGAATTGCAAACATATGGATTCTGGGCGGTAAATCCAGGCAATAGTGATCGCCTTTGGTCGAGGAATATAAGCTCCGGTGATCCTCGAAACGCTAGTGCCGCCTATGTCGATCAGCTTGTTCCGTATGGAATCGAATCAAATCCTGCGGTGCTCGACGAAAGCTGGGATGAGATGTTTCCTATGGACTCTTGGTCTGTTCCGATCAGCTGGCTGTTTTGGGCGGTGCTATACCTTTCCATTTGCTTGCTCGCTGCGGGCAGAGGCGGATGGGTGTTCGCTTTAATTCCTTCAATTCTTCTTGTGGCTACGTTGGTAATAGCGTCTCCGATTTACTACTGGCCGAGGTACGGCGTGGCTTTGCAGTTCTTGATTCCGATGTATGCATTGATGTTCTTTCTGCTGCTCGGTAAGAAAAAGAGTGCATCGCGGTAGACGTCTGTCCCTATATTCCCATTTTCCGCAAAAACCGTGCAGGCTGGCAAGCGTACACCAATACCCTTTACAATGAAACATCGTGATTATTTAGGTCGCGTTGGGCGCCAACCGCAAAGGCGGCACCCTCTCTGCGCAACCACTAAACGATAAGGAACTGCATTAATGCCAAATATGCTCTCAAGCGCTAATGCCAGAAGGAATTGGTTCACCATAACGTCCCTTGTATCCAGGGACTTCAAGCTGAAGTACCGCCGCAGCGCCCTGGGCGTTCTGTGGTCGGTTCTGAACCCTTTGCTCATGATGATCGTGCTTTCCGTTGTGTTCAGCACGTTCTTCAAGTTCAGCATCGAAAACTACCCGCTGTACGTAATCCTGGGCAACGTCATGTTCGCCCTCATGGCCGATTCCACTTCCGGTGCCATGAATTCCATCATCGAATCCTCTTCGCTTATCAAGAAGATCCGCATCGAAAAGCTTATCTTCCCGTTGGAAAAAGTCCTGTTCCAGTTGGTGAACTTCTGCATTTCGCTCATTGCTGTAGCTGCGGTAATGATCTTCTTCCAGGTTATGCCGCACGTTAGCCTGCTTGCCCTGCCGCCGCTACTCCTATACGTGGTGCTGTTCAGCGCGGGCGTGGGCATGGCACTTTCCGCCCTTTCGGTGTTCTTCCGCGACGTGTGCCACCTGTGGGGCGTCGTTATCACCGCATGGACGTACGCCACGCCGCTTTTCTACCCCGTAGAAATCCTGCCTGATTGGGCGGCGCCTCTTATGCAGTACAACCCCATGTACCACTACGTAAGCTACTTCCGCGATCTTATTCTGAGTGGCACGGTGCCCGGCCTGCAGGAAAACCTCCTGTGCCTGGGCATGGCGGTGGCTGCGTTTGCTATCGGCCTGCTCATTTTCAAGAAGACCGAAAAGAAGTTCATTCTCTACGTTTAAGGAACAACCATGCCCGAAAACGTGAACACCAGCGTTCTAGAAATCGAATCCGAGCTTGCGGACGATTCATCGAAGAAAACCATGATCAAAGTGGACCATGTTTCCATGATCTTCAACATGGCAAGCGAGCGGTTGAACAGCATCAAGGAATACGCGATTGCCGCTCTGAAGCGCGAGTTACGCTTTAAGGAATTCCGCGCACTCGATGATGTTTCCTTCGAAGTGAAGCAGGGCGACGTGTTCGGCATTCTGGGTACGAACGGCTCTGGCAAATCCACCATTCTGAAGATCATCGCCGGCGTGCTGGAGCCCAGTAAAGGGTCGTGCACGGTTAATGGCAACATCGCTCCGCTCATCGAGCTTGGTGCGGGCTTTGACATGGAACTTACCGCGCGCGAAAACATCTACCTGAACGGTGCGCTTTTGGGTTACTCGAAGCAGTTCATTGAGGAAAACTTCGACGACATCGTTGAATTTGCCGAGGTGGAAAAGTTCCTGGACATGCCCATGAAGAACTACTCTTCCGGCATGGTGGCGCGCATCGCCTTTGCAATTGCTACGGTTATCGTGCCCGAGATTCTGATCGTTGACGAAGTGCTTTCCGTGGGCGACTTCATGTTTCAGAAGAAGTGCGAAGACCGCATCACGAAGCTGATCAAAGAACATGGCGTGACGGTGCTTATCGTTTCTCACAACAACGACCAGATCGAGCGCTTGTGCAACAAGGCGGTATGGATTGAAAAGGGCCATCTGCGCATGGCGGGCACGGCAAAGGAAGTGTGCCAGACCTATCGTGTGCTGGGTGGTCATGTGGGCAGTAAGGAATCGGAGCAGATTGTGTTCGAAACCTTGCAGGATCCGAAGAAGCCCGACATGAGCGGCATCGAATCTATCGAAGCGGACACACGTTATGGCATTGCGGCGAAGCTTTCAAGCCGTTGCTACCCCGATGGCGCAAAGGCTGTAATTCTTGCATCGGGTGAGCATGAAATGGTGCCGCTGATTGCGAATGGCTTTGCGGGGGCATTGGACGCACCGATTCTCCTTACACAGAACGAAAGTGTGCCCGATATTACGGCACAGGAGCTGACCAGGCTCATTCCTCAGACGGTGTACGTGCTGAATGGCGGTACGTTGGATGTGGATGCAATAACTAAGGAAGCATCTTCTTCCGTTCCTTCCGCTTCGATGGAAGTGCTGGAAGGCGAAAATGCCTGCAGCCTTTCGTGGTCGATTTTCCGGCACGGCGAAGAAAAGGGCCTATGGGGCTCCGATGTTGCCCTTACCTATGATGGCTGTTTGGGCGATTTGGCGTCGCTTTCCCCTTATCTGCACTCAAGCCAATGCCCTGTGCTCGTGAAAAAGGGCGAAGAGTCTGTCTCTACGCAAATGTGCAAAGCCGCAACGGGTAGGCAGAGCGTTCTAGTCGTTGGGGGCTTCAAATCGTTTCCCGATGAAGGAATTGCTCCGATTGCTGCCAGCTCTGCCGAGATTCACCGTTTTGTTGGCGACGGTCCCTATGATGCGAACGAGAAGATCAATATGTGGATTGGTCTGCGCAGCAAGTCCGATTCCTTCTTGGTAGTTTCGATTTGGCATCCAGAGGATGCCTTGGCCGTTGGCCCGTTCGCAGCGAAGAGCAGCTCCCTGATCTTGTTGGAGGACCCGCAGAACCTTGATAGCGTTGCTCACGCAATTGCCTATATTGGCAAAAACAAGAAACAGTTGCGTTTCGTGGGCGATAGAACCAGGTTTAACGATCTTGACAAGGAATTGCTGGTTAAAGCCTCCTCCTAAAGGAGATGGCTGCATAGAATGGGGCGTGACAGCATGGAGAGACAAGGCAAACGCCAGGCAACAGTAACTATCGAGCCTGTCGGTGAAACCGGAAATAGAGGGCCGGGGTTGAAGCGCGTTCTAACGTATGGCACGTTTGACCTCCTTCATTACGGCCACATTCGTTTGCTGCAGCGCGCTTCCCAATTGGGCGATTACCTCATCGTTGCGCTTTCGACGGACGAGTTCAATGCGGTCAAGGGCAAGAAGAGCTTCTACCCTTATGAAACGCGTAAGGAAATGCTGGAGGCTATTCGCTACGTTGACTTGGTTATTCCTGAAAACAATTGGGGCCAAAAAAAGGCCGATATTGCTGAATACCACGTTGACACTGTATGCATGGGAAGCGATTGGGCGGGAGACGCCCGCTTTGAGGCGTTAAGGGACATGTGTGAGGTTGTGTATCTCGACAGAACCCAGGGTATTTCAACCACTGAGGTAAAAGAGAAGCTTGGCGCTAATGAAGAGTAAGCGCCAAGCTTCTTTATTCTAGCTAATCAGCTTGTTGAAGGCCTGCTTCATTTCGGCCGTGTCAAGTTCGGCGTGATCAACATGCCGAAAATGCGTGTGTATGTCCTTCGGCAATTCCAGATAGTCCCCGTACCTGCTTGTTAGGAAGCTGTCAGGGTTATTGGGAATGAAACATTCGATTCCCTCGAACATCACCCTGCGTAAGGGGAATATGTCATCGATGCCGTATGACCACCATCGTTGCTTGCCATCGTCTAAGTTGTCGAGCGACCAGAGAGCGGCATGCGCGTCTTTCTTTTGGCAGATAAGCCCCAGCGATTTCGATTCGTCAAGCGCTTTGGTGAAATAGGCGTCAATAACGGGCGCCATCGCGTCGGTGGACGCACAGTAAGGGGATTGCTCCCAGGCTGAAAGCTCGGGGTCTTCGGTCATCTTGCTGAGCATTGCCCTTCTGATATTCCGCTGCTTTTCCGCATTGTAGCCGCTAGCAGAAGGCGCCCAATCGTAAATGAACAGATCAAGGAAGCAAGGCAGCGATTCGTCTGCATACAAGAAGCGCACCTGGCGACATTGTGCGAATCTGTCGAACACTTCAGTGATACGAAACCGGTCACTTTCAGAGACAAGGGTGGTTAGCTTGTCTAGCTCGTCGCGAGTGATTCCCAGGTCAATATCGTCGTCCCAAGGGATAAAGCCGCCATGTCGGACTGCGCCCAGAAGCGTACCGAAATTGAGCCAATACGCTATGCCGCGCTCGTTGCAAAGAACATCGAAGTCATGAAGCAATTTTGTGCAGCCAAGCTGCAGAAGACGCATTCCGCCGGTGGCTTCAGGCAGCGAGCGGAAAAATCGTTTCTTTGCATCGTCAACGCTTTCGTCTTCGTGCTTGTACATTTCCCAAGCGAACATCTTCATATGTTCGTCATGCGCTGCCAGGTCTTCCGAAAATGACTCCATCATGGGATAGCAGATATCGAATTTATGGTTGATATTTCCATTGATCCCGATGTCGGCTTTTTCGATTCGCTGCATCAGCTGCGCAACAACTGAGTGCTCGATATGGTTTAGTTTTTCGTCGAAGTGCTGTTCGGCGGCGTGAAAAGAGCGTGATGAGATAGGAAGGAACTGCTTTAACGCTCTGAAGAAGGGCATGTGGAATCCGTTCTGTGCTTTCCTGCTGTATAAGGTAAGAGCAGGCTAGTTGTTCTGTTGTTGCTATACTAAAACATATTTAGCAAATTTCGAAAGGCAACACATGCAGCCGGTTGTTTCACTATTGGTTCCGATTTATAACGTCGAAAAATATCTTCGAGAGTGTTTGGATTCTGCCAAGAGCCAAACCCTTTCCGATATTGAGATCATTTGCATCAACGATGGTTCGACGGATAGCTCTCCTGACATCATTCGCGAGTACATGCAGGCCGACAGTCGCTTTAAGATTATCGACAAGGCGAATTCCGGCTATGGTGCCTCGATGAACCAGGGGCTTGATGCCGCATGCGGTAAGTACATTGGAATTTTGGAGTCGGACGACTTCTTCGAGCCTGATGCGTTGGAGAAGCTGGTAAATGCCGCCGAGGCAGCAGAAGCGCAAGTTGCAAAAGCGAATTTCTGGTTCTACTGGTCAACGCCAGAGGAAAAGAATGAGCTTTTCGAACTTGTGACTGCGCCCATGACGGGGCATGTGGCTAATCCGCACAAGGAAACCGAAATCTTCTACCTGAAGCCCTCTATCTGGTCCGCTGTTTACCGGAAGGATTTCCTTGAGCAAAACGGCATTCGTTTCCTAGAAACGCCGGGTGCGTCTTTTCAGGATTCTTCTTTCAATTTCAAGGTCTGGGCTATGGCAGATCGTGTTGTATTTTTGCAGGATGCCATTCTTCATTATCGTCAGGACAATGAATCGTCTTCGGTCAATTCTCCAGCTAAGGTGTATTGTATTTGCGATGAGCATGCTGAAATTGACAGCTTCCTTTCTTCGCATAAAGAATTAGCTTCGTTGAGGGAAGTAGAAGAGGGCATCAAGTTTGATAACTATATGTGGAATTACGAAAGGCTAACCGAGCCCCTGCAGCGCGAATTCATCCAGCGCTTTGCAAGCGAGTTCTCCTCCGACAAGAGCAAGGGCTATCTGAATGAAGCCGTGCTTGGCGAATGGAGAACAGGCGAATTAGCGGCACTAATAGCAGACCCAACGTACTATCATGCGCGTCGAGCTGCCCAGCAGATTTCGGGCGGCAAGTTTGCAAAGGCAAAATGCTATTTTACCGTTGGCGGCTTTGCGTCATTGGCAAAAGCTATATCACGCAAGGTTGGCTAGATAGGGCGAGTGGATTTTATGCCTTTCTTTTCAATAATTGTCCCCGTTTACAACGTAGAGAAGTACCTTTCCTTGTGCCTTGATTCTTTACGCAATCAGACCTTTCCGGATATCGAGGTAATTTGTGTTGATGATGGCTCAGCGGATGGGTCGTTGTCGATTGCCGAAATGCACGCGGCACTAGACTCTCGGATCAAGGTGTTCACAAAAGCAAACGGGGGAGTGTCATCTGCTCGAAATTTTGGCTTTGAAAAAGCTTCGGGTGAATACGTGCTCTTTATCGATTCAGATGACTATATGAGCGCCGATGCCTGTGAAGTTTTGGCAAGGGTAGTAAAAGAGCAGGGTCCCGACGTTGTGACCTTCGGGGCGAATTGCGTCCCAGAGTGGGCTAATTACCCCTGGTTGGAAAAATGCCTTAGCCCAAAAGCTCGTGTATACCATGACTTCGATCAGGCGATATTGTTTGAAGAGCCGTCTGCTCCTTTTACTTGGCGTGTTGCTTTTCGACGGGCGTTCTTAGCGGAAAATAATATTGTGTTCGATGAGAGCCTCCCGTTGGGCGAAGATGAACTGTTCTTGTTTGTAGCGTATCCGTGCTCTGCAAAAACTATCTTCATTCCCGACAAGCTGTACTACTACCGACTTAGCCGAGAAGGCTCGGCCATGGATAGCCTGTTTGAAAAAAAGACAGAGCGCATCAAATGGCACTACCGAATTATTAGCGGGGTCTTTTCCGAGTGGCAGGCGCGAGGCTTTATGGGACTTTGCCCTGCGGAGCTTTTGGTGTGGGCGATAGACTTTGTATTTGAGGATGCTTTTCGCCTTTCCGATGAAGAGAGGCGCAGGTCGTTTCAGGAGCTTGGCCGCTTGATTGATTCCTATTTCGATCATCCCCTCAAAACAGCACGTTCGGTAAGTCCTCATATGCTTACTGTGGTGAAGATGCTTCTTGAATGTGGTGAGGGGTCCGCGGTGCCAGACAGTATAGGTAGGGAGTACACTCTTTCCCGCATTGGTTGGACGGGTTATATTCACAATGTTTATTTGAGGGTGTTAGGCAAGTTCCGCAAACCAGCCCCGGAAAACCCTGAAGTAATGGCTCGACAGAAGGCTGAACTGAAAAAACACGAAGATGAAGCTCGGGCTTCACTTGAAGCTGTGCGGGCCGAATTCCGTGCGGCACAAGAAACAACAACGGAGTAATTAGCATGTGGCTTGATTTTTTTGCTGTGGCACTAGCGGCTGCCGCATTCCTCTTTCTGCCTGGTGGCTTGATCGTGTATTCGGCACGCAGATCCTTCGTAGAAAGCGTTGGTTTTGGTCCAATTTTAAGTGTTGTTTTTTACTCGATAGCCGCAGTAGTCTATCCGCGAATCGGGATCGAAGCTTCTTGGGCAACTCTTTTTGTGCCGTTCCTTCTGATTTCGCTGATTGTTTCGGCGCTTTTCTTTCGTCTTGGGAAAAGAGGGGCGGATAAGGGCCTTGGTAAAGAGGAGCTGCTGTATGTTCTGCTGTATGCGCTTGTTGGCGTTGTGATTGTTGGTATCTTCTTTGTCAAAAATCTTGATGGGGCAGGGTCTTTCTATCAAGCCTACGATAATGGCTCTCACCTGAATACGATTAGGACCTTTATCGAAACGGGAGTTTATTCTTCGTTTGGCGGTGGGCTTAGGCCAGATCTTATTTCGCCGTTCGATGAGTCTGGGTCTTCGTTCTATCCTTCTGCATGGTATTGCCTTGTCGCAATGGCAGTAACGGCGACGGGTGCAGGTATTACGGTTGCGGTTAATGCCGTGAATTTTATTTGCGCATCTTTGATCTTTCCCCTGTCGGTGCTTTTTGCGGCAAAGGCCATATTTGGGGCAGATAAGAAAACTATGATAATTGGCGCGGCCCTTGCTGTTTGCGCAGCGCCGTTTCCGTGGGGTTTTTTGACGTTTGGCCCTCTCTATCCAAATTTGCTTTCAATGGCGTTGTTCCCTGCTGCTACGGCCTGCTCGGTCTGCTTTGTTCGATTTGGTGTATCGCGAAATACGCGCGTAGTTGCATTTTTGGCAGCAGGCACTGCAGCTGTTGCTTTGTTGTTCGCGCAGCCAAATGCTATTTTTGCCGAGTTGGTGGTTTTGATGCCCTTCTTTGTTTCTGAATGCGTGCTAAAAGCATGGGGCAAGGACGGCAGTTTCGGGTCTAAGGCTGTATTTGCTCTTGTTGTTTCTAGTGCGACTATGCTGGTAATTTGGGTCGCACTGTACAGCCTTCCCATATCAATGATTAGGAGCGTAGTTGAGTTTAATTGGCCTGCGACCGTTGGAAAATGGCAGGCCTTCATGGATTGCCTGCTGTATTCGTTCAACACGGGAGCTGCCCAGCCGCTTGTTGCCTTGCTTGTTGTGGTTGGTGCGGTAAAAGCGCTTTCTTCCAGGAAAACAGCCTGGCTGGCTTTCTCATATGCGTTTGCATGCTTGATCTACCTTTCCTCCGTATCGACTGAAGGATTTACCAAGCATCTACTTTCGGGTTTTTGGTATACGGATCCGTACAGGCTTGCGGCAACTGCCGCCATTGTATCGCTCCCCCTTATTGTTCTAGGCGCAAAATGGACGCTTGATTGGATTACATCGCTCTTGACGAAACACGAAAAGGACAC